>Ga0180432_10000044_pt1 | contig 175214 bp, 142 predicted proteins | sample SS_ome_10_FD_132414 | JGI IMG/M metagenome (GOLD analysis project Ga0180432, IMG submission 132414) | Hypersaline lake sediment archaeal communities from the Salton Sea, California, USA - SS_1_MS_2 metaG | ecosystem: Environmental > Aquatic > Non-marine Saline and Alkaline > Hypersaline >... | reverse complement strand
TGGGTATCAATCAGGGCGCCGGAGCCTTTTTCTTCGATGGCGAAGAGCCGGTAGTCTGTTACCTTCCCCGTCGTTGTTTTAAAACAGTAGGCTCGCCTTCCGCGGACCAAAAACTCCTTCAGCCGGCCTGTGTTGTTGATGTGCGCCAGATGGGAATGCCCCTTGATATCGATCCTGACCACAAACCGGTTGAGACGTTCGATGATGCGGCAATCCTGCGTCTTGTCCACAGTCAACAGAGGAGCCGGCCATGCATATTTCTTTTCAGGACGTATCATCCTCGGGCTTTCCTTAAAGGGGCATTGTCGTCGATCGCCCCGGTTTTTGCAAGCCGTCCTGCACCAAGCCTTGAACTCGGGGGCTACCGGCCTGTGTGAATGTGGGTGTCGTTCCGCGGCAGAAATCCCCGGGTTTAGTGATGTGGACGTTGATGGAAGTCATGCTCGGTAAGAAAACCTACTACGAAAAGCTCCCTCGACTCATGAAAAACTTGGAGACGCGGCACCTGTCAGGCCTGTTGAAACCCTTGATTCTAAAACGCATGGAAGACCAGATGCACAAGGATATAAAGAAGAAATCCTGACATTGGTACAACACGGACCATGAAATTTAGGAGGGATCCAAGGGGTTAGGCGTGGACATCTATTTGAAGGGACGGGATTCGACAACGGCCACCGAGGGGACTGACAATACCGTGAAAAGGAACACCCTCCACATGGCTGCCGCAGCGATTTGCCCCAGGAAATCGGGTGTGAAAACGATCCGGCCTTCTGGGCCCAGAACCTGGCCGAGAACTCCGTTGGCCAGAGCGTAGAACAGGCCTGTCAAGGCAGCGCTGGCTGCACCCAAGACAAGCCTTTTTCCCAGAGTCGCTCCCCCGGCCCACCGGGTTGCGGCGGCGGCGGCGAAAACGGGTATCCAGACAGCCACCCACCAGATCTCTCTGAAAGAGGGCATCTGTCCTTTCAGTTTGAAGAAGATCAGATCCATGAATGAGAGGCACGCCACACCGGCCAGAGCACAGAGAAGGCCATGCCAGTAGCGGGGCTTGAGACCCGAGCGTCTTTTCTTCCGCTCTTTGAGACGGCGGCGTATGGTCAGGGGATAGTTATAGAACAGGTCAAACACAGCGTGTTCCAGAAGTGCCCCCCTCTCTCCGAAGACAGGAACGATGTGCACGGCTCCTGTGGCCCAGTGCCCGGCCATGAACCGGGCCAGGTCCGGATAGCGATAGGCCATTTGTATGGGAAAAGCCAGGTACCCGATGTACTTGAAAAAACTGAGGTAGAAGGCAATGCTGTAATCCTTGAAATTACGCTCTTTCAAGACCAGAAAAGTCACGTAGAGTCCCCGGGCAAGAGAACCGGGAGATATGGGCGTGACCTGGAAGAGTCCCAGGATGAGGCCGGCATGAACCGAGGCTTCCTGCCATGAAAGCTCGGGATGCATTCTCACGTAGATAATGGCCACAATGACGGAAACGATCTGCGTGACAGGCGCCGTGCAGACGTGCACGGCCAGGCTTTTCAGGTATTTCTGGATGAAAGGTTCCTTGATCTGGCGGTAAATGTGGGACGCCTCTTCTTCAGTCAGCGTACCGCTTGACTCCCCTTGGGAAACAGTCTGTCGTAGCCACTTCTCTCTCTCTTCCGGTTTGAAATAGAGCCTCAAAGGCCGGGCAAAAATATTATCCAGGGATCGGAGGAAAAAACGCCGGTCGGAAAAGAAACGATGGACCTTTGACGGCAAGATAGCCAGAGGAAGGTGGGCAAAGAACCTCAGAGGTTTTTGACTCAACCGATGCGCCCGGTCCTCATCGACCCGACCCGCCCTGTGCCAACGGATGAGGGATTCGGCTATGCGGGCACGCCCCGCACGACGGAAGTAATCACAACTGGCAAACTGCCGGCCAAAGTGTCGTCTGTAAGCGGTGTTCCCCCAGAGCTTCCGGAGCATGCGGCCGAGAAACGGGATGAGGCCGAGGAGGTAGTAGATTCCTAGGAGGAGTCTGTTGTGTGACAGCCGTTCTTGGGCGTTCTTGTCCAAAAGATTCTGAATGCGCCATTCTCTAAGACGGCTCCTCAGGATAGAGGACCAGAGTTTGGGGTGTGTCAGCAGCCGCATATGGTGGTGGGTTATGTCAGGCAGAGATTCCCGGTAGGTCCTGTCCGATGTCTTGAGCTCTTGGAGGGCCTCTTCCATATCTTCGAATGCGTCTTTGTTTGCGGCGACAAATGTCTGGAGTGTGTCGATATCGCCCCTGTCGAACTGGACAAGACTCCCCCTGGCCACACCCTGGACAATAAGCTTGAAATCCGCCGGGCTCATGGGAAGAAAAGGAAGAAGAGCCAGGCCAGCCCGAAAATCAACAGCCACATGTCCTGACGAAGGCGAGGGATCGCTCGCCAGGCGTTTGAGGGCGTTGGGCTGGCTCTTGCACGTCCACCAGACGTACTGTCTGGCCAGTTCGTGGGCGCCCATGGTGTGCATCAGGAGGACCAGCCGGGCCATGAAGACCTTCTTGGCCCGGTATTCCGGAGAGCCGGACGCGTTCTCTGAATCCGTGTCCTTCCATTTCAGCCGGGCATCCAGATTGTCATCCACTTCAAACCGCCACAGCCTCCCCTCGATCCACTCGCTGATTTCCCCGCAACTTCCCAGCACCGGGTCCACAAAGGTGGCGTAAACATCGACCACGGCCTGTTCCGATCCGAGCTGAAGCTCTGCGCCCCGCCTGATGAATTTTTGCCACAGCGCGCCCGTGCGGGAGGCATCAGGATTAAATTGAGGAGAAAAGGGTCCCTGGAAGGAAAGAGCGTAGAGGATATTGCGAAAGAAGCGGGCAAAACCCGAGATAGGAACGAGTATCTTCATGGCATAAGATTGTCCGGACTCCAGACCAGTGAGGGGGCCCTCAGGGGTTTCCAGCTCGATGATTTTCACTCTGTACACTTGCCCGGCGAATCCCCCGCCCACATATTCTTCGACAGCCAGCTTGATTTGCCCCTCTCTTGCGGGGACAAGGCCACGGATAGATAGAGAGAGTGTGTCTCCTGGATCGTATCTCCGGACCTTTAGCGGACGGATGGTATTTTGCTGCTGAAAGAGATCTTTCAGTTGATGGATGGCTTTGACTGAATATTCTATTCCCATTCGTCGCTTCAGGGGGCCTTCGGTGATTTCGGTCTAAAATCCGGGAATTGGGCTTAGAGGAAGCTTATAGCAAAGCCGACCCAGGTTGTCAATGCCTGCTCACCGCTGTGTCAAGGCAATGGTAAAGCTTCCGGATCTTAGCAACGGGAAAATTTCCGGTTTTCAGCGGCGCAAAAATTTCTGGTTGGGGAAGTGTATCAAGATCCGAGTCCAAGGTCTCATGCTCCACCCCCTGTCACTCAGATTATAGCCGACGCGCTGTAGCCTTCTCAAACTCGGGGCTCTGAATTCTGGAATGTGCAATAAAGGCTGAAGACAGAGACATAGACTTTGTCGCTCCCTTTATTTTAAAATACAGCTTGTGTGATTCTGCAGGTAAACACAACCAGAAAGAAAACCGCATGTATTCTATCGTTATTCCTGCCTTCAATGAGGAGGAAGCACTCAGCGAGTTGGTGGACAGGACGCTGGCCAGCAATCCTGATGCCGAGATTATTCTTGTTGATGATGGCAGTGTTGACGGCACCTGGGCCATCATGAGCGCCCTTGCGGATGACTCGAGAGTTCGGGCTTTCAGGCATCAAACCAACAAAGGCAAAACCCAAGCTCTGAAGACAGGATATCTGAATGCGAACACCGAAACCCTGGTCACTATCGATGCTGACATGAGTTATCCCCCGGAATGCATTCCCAGACTCGTTGCCACCTTTGACCAGGGATACGATATGGTGATTGGATCCCGGCTTTTGAACGGCATCCCTAAGGAGACTTCCCTTGTTCGATCCTTTGCCAACATCATCGGCGCGCTGATTGCCAGTGTTGTCCTGAATCGACGCATCACTGATCTCACCACAGGTCTCAGAGTCTTCAACACAAGGGTGGGCTCTTTGGAAATGAAGGCCAGAAATTTGGATTATGAGGCAGAGCTGACCTCAAGGGTCATTGCCAACAAGATGCGTTATGCGGAAGTCGCCATTGCCATTGAACCGAGGATCGGAAAATCCAAGCTCAAATTGTTTCAAAACTGCTACCTGTTCATGAAGGCTGTGTTTGTCGGAAAATATTCTCAAAAAGTCGACAGCTGATATACAAACTTAAAGTTTCGGATGGGGGGAAGAATGGCCCTACTGTCCCGTTTTTCTTCAGATTGCCTTTGTGCAGCTATCTGTGTCCCCTGAAACCTGTGACCGATTTTATCCGCTTGATCCGGAACTGGTTCCGGGAGCTCTGGATTAAGAAATAAGAGCTAAACTTCTTGAGAAACTTCGCTAGAATACTTAATGTATAAGCATGAATCAAATATTTTTATATGCTTTATTTGGAGGATATTTATACTCCCATCTTGGCTGGAAAGAAGATTTGAGAAATTGTGCAAATCCTTCCAGACAAATCCTTTCCGTTTTAAGGGTGCTGCAGTCGCAAGAAATGCGAATTTTCCGATGCCAAACTGGCCGATTCTTGCTCTTCCAAACCTCGGAGATCGGAAATGAATGGTTTTTTCGTCAGAACCGATGATAAAATACTGTTTCAATCCTTTGAGATCCATGCCCTCGCCATTGTCTCTGATCACGATTTTATCCGATGCGATCTCGACATAGACTTCTGTGGCATCTGCATCATAGGCATTGTTGACCAGCTCCCTCAAGAGCTCGACGCTTTCTGTGTACAGGCGCTCTCCTATTGAGACAATATGTCTTTTATCGACCGTGACTTCCAGGTCTCTTTGATTTGCATTCTTCTTTTGTTGGGTGACAGGTTAAGTTTTCCTTTTAACCAAACTGAACCAAAATTTTCTACTTTTTCTTGCTTGAGTTTTCGAAGCAGCTTAAAAATCATACCCATTCACTGCAACCGCCTCCGGTGTCGGCCAAATATTCATGGATTGAGATACGCGTTGACATTTATGATAGGCCAAACATCTCCCGTCAAAAATAAAGAGAAGAATAGAAAGCCACAGTACCCCGCTCGGGGTCGATCGGAGACGGCAGGAATTCACAGGGCGCAAAAGTGTCTGCGGGGATGCCTTCGGGTATTGTGAGTTTGTAATGGTATAAAAAATCATATTTCCGCCGGATTTTGAACCACTCCCTCAGAAAACGTTCCATATTCTGGTCTCTGGCCCACATTCTCAAGGCGGCTGTTTTTTCCTTTTTTGCCTGTTCGGCGGCAAATGACATCAACGAGGCCAGAATGTGCTCATTAGGGTCCGGTATGTAGACATCGACGAGCCGGAATATTTTGACGCCTATCCTCGGAAAACGGATGATGTCGAACACAACATATCCCGCGAGTTTCCGGTCTTTTTTGCTCACGCATTGAATCACTCTTCGTTGATCGGCCACGGCCTCGCTGAAATACAGCCAGTTCAAGGTTTCTGAATCCCGGTAGAGAGTGATCTGATTCTTTTTTTTATGCTCTTCCCATAGCCGTGTGAAGGATTGGGCACAACGACCGACGAGGGAACATACGTATTCGTCACGGCCGGATGACGAGCCGGGCTTTTCAAACGGCGGCTTTCGAATCTTCCGGGCCAAGCTGAAAAGAGGAGAAAACAACCTCAGGGGATAGGTCAGGCCTTTGAGAAGGGTATAAACAGGGGAAAACTTCAACATCCGGCACAAAAAAAGAAGAAACACGAGGTCAGGCCTCAGGAGATGCAGATACTCGACGCCTCCATGGGGAAGAGAGGCGTGAAGGAGGCCAAGCCTGGTCAGTATTTTCGGCACATTTCCTTCGGGCTGATTGGCGATAAACAGCTTTTTATCCTTTTGGGCCAGGAATGACTTGAGCAGCCCAAGGCTGATCATTCCCCTGGCCTCGGGCTTAACATACCATGATGAACTGGCCACGGCTGTATCTTTTTTCCCGCATATTTGGTAAGGAACGGGGACGTTGGCGATAAATCCGACAATTTCAGCCCGGCTGTCCTCCAGGATCCATCCGGGCGGTATTTCGTCGGCCATAGCCGGATTGTTTTTCCACCACATGTCCAGGCGCGATTCCAGCTGCTTGATGAAAACTGGCGAGGGGTTGCGTTCGGACAGGAATGTTCTGATGGCCTCAATGTCCTCCGTTTTGGCCGGACGCAGGTGTTTGTCACTCATGTTGAACGCCTGGTAATCTCGCTTTGATTATACCTTTATGTCGCTTTCAAAACCAGGTGTTGTCCTGCAATTCAGGCCTTTTCCGTGAGAATTCCGGGACTTGGGGAGGTGCGGCCGGCCAGCATTCGGGTGTTAAAGATCGAGACAGTGGTGCGGCGAACCACTCCTGGTTTGGGCTGCCTCGTGCGGGTTGAGCGGTTGAGAAGAGTCTGCACCCGTGTGAGGGGCGTGGAGCGGACTACCCCGGGCTCCGCCCAACAGGAAAAACAACGCGACCCGTTGCATCTTCAGCCGTTGTCGGGGGCAAACGGGTTTGGCCGCTTTTTCTCTCGGTGCAGAAACGGTTTCTTCGTTTTACGGGAATCGGACCGGATGCGGCAGTTATACCCTGAACACGAGGTGAGTGTAGAGGAGGGCGACAACACCGTAGGTGAGGAGGAAGACAAAAAAAGCGGGAAAGACTCTCCGCATCAACGCCCCTTCCTGCCCCAGGATGCCGACCGTGGTGGCCACGGCCACCACATTGTTGGGGCAGATCATATTCCCGATAGACCCGCCCACGTTTTGGCCGGCAAAGACGGCAACCGGGTTTTGTCCCAGGGAAACAGCGGCCTGCACGTGCATGGGGCCAAACATGATGTTGGATCCAAGGTTTGTTCCGGTCATGAAAGAGCCCAGGGCTCCAACCACCACGGCAAGGAAGGGATAGGTTGTTCCCGCCACAGGAGCCAGTGCCGAAGCGAGAAGCTTCATCATGCCAGTTTTGACCATGATATCGCTCACCACCAGGAGTGAACACATGGCAATCAAGGCCGGCAGGACCTTCTTGAAGGCCGTGAAGGCATAGCTGCCGAAATCGGCAATTTTGACTTTGAGGTAGAAGGATCCCAGGAAGGCAGAGATGAATATCACCGCCCCCACCCAGACTGTGTACCCGTACTTGGCCAGGATGCTCAAAGGAAAGGAGTACCGCACGGCGGGAAGAAGGATGACCAGTATGATATAGGGGGAAAACGCACGGAGCGACGACAAGGAGCTCCGGGTACCGATACGGGAGGTATACTGAAACTCCTCGGGGGGTTTAACCCGAACAAACCTGAGATAAATCAGGGAGGCCAGGACTGTCAGCAGGCCCGAGGCCATAGCCGTTATCTCGGGTCCGATGAAGTTGGCAAAGACAAAGAGGGTTACGGACATGAATCCTCCTGAGAAAAAAACAAAGGGGAGGAGCCCGCGGAAGCCCTTCCGGCCGAAAACGACGGCGATGACCAAAAAGGGAAGAAGAACCGCGCCGATCATATGAATCCTGCCGGCCATGGCTGAGGCCTCCATGACCGTCATGTATTCCCGGACTGGTTCGCTGCCCATGATGGTCGTTACGCCAGCCCCTCCCCAGGAAACGGGGACAGAATTGGCAATCAGTGTGGCCGTAGCTGACAGAAGGGGTGAGAATCCCAGCCCCACCAAAAAAGGAGCCCCGATAGCTGCCGGCGTCCCGGCCCCGGAAGCCCCTTCCAGGAATACACCGAACATGACCGCGATGATGAGCACATGAACTCTCCGGTCTATGGTCAGGCCCGCAATGACTTCCTTGATCTTGTCCATGGCTCCGGTCCCTATCATCATGATCAGGATGGTGAACGCGCCGAAGATGAGCCAAACGATGCGGGTACCATCCAGAATGCCCATCTTTAGAGATTCGACCATGCCTGCAACAGTCCCGTCAAAGAAGACCGCCCCAAGGAGCAGAGTGTAGGCCATGGCGATGGGGGTGACCACAACTGCCGGTTTTTTCAAGCCGAGCATACCACCTAGGACGATCAGAATCGGGCTGGCGGCAAAGACGATTTCCCACATTTCAAGCCCTCCCCCTTATTCTGGGTTCATCCATCCCCATTGCCGGCCGGAATTCCCTTCTTCCAATTGCTATAAACCTTAGCCAAAACAAGGCCTTAACCAATATCCGTTACAGGGTCGATTTGCTTGAAAATCGGACCGAGTCGTGCTCCGGTGATATTGACAGGACAGTCGAACTCAGCCACGGCTTGGTCTGCTTTGGGCACGGGCAAGGCACCCTGGATGATTCCCAGCGCGATTCCCTTAGGAGTGCGGGCAATGCCAGACCATCCGTTCTTTGTCGATAAGCTGGCCATGCTCTGGTAACAGGCACCGCAGTCTATACACCGCAGCAGTTCCCCGAACCCCTGCTCCACAAGACTCAACCGGCCGTTGTCCAGGAGAATGACATGAACTTCCTTGGGACCGTGCATGCCGTAAGTGATCCGGAACTCGATGTCACCGGTCCGGCTGGGGCCGGAGATCAATGAATAATAGGTGGGTGATCGGCTGCCCAATCCATAGATAGACTGGCATTCCTGGATCTTGAGAGAGGCCTCCACGGTCGCAACAATTTTTTCGATGCCAGCCACGGCCAGATGCCTGTAGGGCAGGTTGGACACGGCACGGATGTTGCCTTCATCTTCGATGATAACCAGGGTGCCGTTCTCGGCTGCGATTCCGTTCACACCCGTCACGCCGAACTCGCATTGGAGGATGTTGTTCTTGATTTTTTGGTGGGCGGCTTTATTCAACTGTTCCGGAGAGACAACATCCCCGGCATCGACAAACTTCTGTAGGGCTTCAATGACCTTGTCTCGGTCCTGATCTGTGCGAAAAAGGAAGGGATGCCCTGGGGAAGCGCAGTCCAGGTAGTCTCCGAGGATTTCGCTGAGAAGGGATTTGCGGATTTTGATCCGCATCTGGTGAAGCACGTGATCAAAGCTGATTTCTCTGAGAGCATTGGAATACGTTCTCACCACTTGATTCTGCCCGACGAGGAGATCTCTGATTGTGCTTTGTGCATCCTTTTTATTAGCAGCCATATAGACACTGCATCCCTTATCCTTTAAAGCGGTCTGGCTCTGTTTGAGGAGCCGGGGGAGGTCGGTGACGGAATCCCGGCGAAGAGCAGCGACTTCCTTCGGCAAACGTGGGTGACCGGCCAGGATTTTTTCTCTTCGTGCCGCTACAGTCTCCTGTTGACTCATGGTTTTTCCGATGCTCTGATCGCCTGTGCCAGCAACTGAAGGATGTGAACCACTTTCTGCTGGCCTTGAACGTGGTCTATCCCGTCGGCAATATGGATCATACATCCGGGGCAGCTCGTGACCAGAGTATCGGCTCCTGTGGCTTGGATGTGTTGTATTTTTTCTGTATTGATTTGTCGGGACAGATCATAAAAATACAAGCTGAAACTGCCGCCAAACCCGCAGCAGCTGTCCGGTTCTTTCATTTCCGTGTACTCGATTCCGGGCATTCCGCGCAGCAGTCGGCGGGGCTCCTCGCGGATACCGAGCCCTTTGGCCAGATGGCAGGGGTCGTGGTAGGTCACCTTGGCTTTGTGAGCCGCTCTTCCTGGATTCATGCCCAGAACATTGACCAAAAAGTCATTGGTGTCGATGACTTTGCCGGCCAGCTCTTCGGCACTGGCCCTCAGCTCCGGCTTTTTGTCCTTGAGGAGTTTTGGCCATTCCTTCTGGATCGTCGTGGCGCAGGTTGGACAGATACAGACCAGATGCTCGAAAGAGTCTGCAGCCAGCATGGCGATGTTTGACACCGCCATCTGTTCGGCTTCTCTGGTGGCCCCTCCCATGAGGGCGGGAAGTCCGCAGCAGACTTCCCCAGCATAGCTCAGGACGCGCACATTTTGGGATTCCAGCACATCGTAGAGATCGAGGCCCAGGTCGGGCCGGGCATAGTTCACCACGCATCCGGCATAGAAGGCCACGGTCATATCCGGATTCTTTAGGGGCTTGCGTCCGGCCACCAGCTTGGCCAAGGGTTCTTTGGCGAGAAAGGGAACAGATCTGTCTTTGGGCAGTCCCATCCGGCCCATCCCGATCCGCATTTTGGCACTCTTTTTATCCGGAGATTTTTTCATCCCGAGGTTCTGGAGGCTGCGGCCTATGGCTGAGACCGAGGGCAGTTTGTTCCCGGCTAAGGCCGAATAAGCGGTTTTCTGAATCCATCCCAAGCCTTTCTTCTGGGCCACTTTTTCCCTCAGACGGGTGATCATGGCCGGTGTGTCCATGCCCACGGCACAGGTCTCCACACAACTCTGGCAGCCGACACAGAGGAAAAGGCCGACCTCTACGGCTTTGTTTAAATTTTCATGAAAAGCGGTAAAAACGACCCCTCTTCCTCCCAGGTGCTTGTACCCGTATTTTTCCCCGATCTCCGAGTAGACCGGGCAGAAATTGAGACAGCTGCCGCAGTTGATGCAGTAAAGAGACTCCCCGAAACCTTCGGCGATAGCCTCCTCCCTTCCCTCTTTGAGGAACACGATATGGACGGCCTCAGGTCCCTGCCCCGGCCCCAAGAAGGACAGAGAAGCATGGGTGTAGCGGCTGGGACCTGAAATGACCGATATGTAGGTGCCGATGTCCTGACCTACGCCATAAGTGGCAGCACCTCTGATCACAGCAATGCCGTCTTCCAATTTCGGCACGATTTTCTCGATGCCGGCTATCACGATATGTGTCCGGGGCATGCTGGTCACGGCCCGGATGTTGCCCTCGTTCTCGGTCAGGACAACCGATCCGGTATCTGCGATGATGGCGTTGGCGCCTGAGATGCCCACCTCCGCTTCCTCCAGATACTGGCGCAGACTTTCACGGGCCGCTTTGACCAACACATGGACATCGCATTCGAGCTTTTGGCCGGCTTCTGCCGAGAACAACTCGGCAACTTTTTCGATGGGAATGTGGATGGCCGGGGCCAGGGAATGACTGGCTTCACTCTTGGCCATCTGGGCAATCCGGTCTCCGAGGTCGGTCTCGATCACAGTCGCTCCCTGCTCTTGCAGATAAGGCGTTATCCCGATTTCTTTACCGGCGTTGGATTTGGATTTGACGACCAAGCCCTTCTGAACGACCCGGCCGATATAGTCTCTGGCCTCCTCAGCCGTTTCGGCCACGAACACTCGGCAGCCATTGCGCTCGAAAGCGGTCTTGGCCTGGTTTAAAAGTTGAGGCAGGTTGTCGATGGCCTTCTTTTTTATCTCTTTGAGTCTGTCCCTGAGCTCCGGATAGTTGGCCACCATGTTTTTCATTTCGGGCTTGATGATCCCGAGAGCCCGGGAACGGCCCAGACGGGCGCTCGTGTCTTGAAGACCCGCCTTGACTTTTTTTCGGATGGCAGCTTTGCTCATGTGTGCTATTCAGGATGTCCGTCTACCCGGTGACTCCTGCATATACCACAGGCTGTGTGCCATGTCAAAAATTCCGATGTCCGATGGCGCTTCTCCGGTTCAGACCTTGTAAATTCTTTACAAGATTGATAGGATATAGGGACTTCCATTAAAAGGAGATCACATCATGTTAACAGATAAGATGATCGATGTCTTGAACGAGCATATGAATAAAGAGATGTATTCCGCCTATCTCTACATGTCCATGTCCACCTACAGTGATTCCATAGGGCTCAAGGGCTTCGCCAAATGGTTCATGGTTCAGTATCACGAAGAGATGTTTCACGCCATGAAGTTCTTCGAGTATATCCAGAGTCAGGGAGGGACTGTCAAGCTTCACCAGATCGACGAACCGCCTGCAGAGTGGGATTCGCCTTTGGATCTTTTCGAGAAGACGCTGGCCCATGAACAGATGGTGACGCAACGGATAAATGACCTGATGGACCAGGCCATAGAGGAAAAAGATCACGCCACACGGATCTTTCTCCAGTGGTATGTCACCGAGCAGGTGGAAGAGGAAGAGAACGACAACGAAATCATCGACCAGTTAAAACTGATCAAAGACCACCCGCAGGGGTTGCTCATGCTGGACAGGGAGCTGGGCGCGCGCAAAGTGACCGTTCCTCTGGATTATGCCCTGGGTGTCGGCAGCGAATCAGAGTCGGCCGATTGATATTCAACCAAATGTTATTTAGCCTGCCTTTTTGATGCCGATCTGCAGAGGAGCGCCGGGCAGGATTTCGTCTTCGAACGCGGTATCTTTAATTTATTGCGGGCACATTATGCCGCGACGTGCTCATGAGGCAAGGAGCTCGGGATGGATATCAGACACGAGAGGTTTCAAATACTCGCAAATTTCTCCGAAGATGGCGACCGCCTCATCCACCTCTTTTTCGCTCATGGCCGTGGAAATGGAATAGAATTCCCTCGGGGCGATGAAGATTCCCCGGTTGAGCATGGCCAGGTGCAAATATGTGTTGAGGATGGATGTGGATTCGATTGTCCGCCAAGCATCCCGGGCATCCCGGATGGCGACATCCCTCCATAAAAAGGAGATCAGTGAACCGATGTGAAAGGCTTTGGATTTCAAGCCCAGCGTTTTCACGGCGGCATTGAAACCTTTCGCTAACCGGGCACCCAGCATTTTTATGCGCTGAATGTCCTTTTCACCGTAATGTGTCATGGCGGCCAATCCGGCCTTCATAGCCATGTTATTCCCGTTGAAGGTGCCTGAGTGCAGCACATTTTCCGGATGCTCGGGATGGAATTGATCCATCACTTCGCTTTTTCCCCCGAAAGCACCGATAGGGAATCCTCCGCCTATGATTTTTCCTAGGGTCGTGAGGTCGGGTTCCACTCCAGAGATTTCCTGCATACCACCGCAGCTCAATCGCAAGGTGATCACTTCGTCGAAAATGAGCAGCACGTTGTACCTGTCACACAGCGTTCTCAGCCCATGGAGATAGCCCTTCTCAGGCGCGATGATCGTGTTCGTGGCCAGCACCGGTGCCAGTATGACACCGGCTATCCTGTCCCGGTGCCTCTTGAGGAGTGTTTCCAGGCCGTCGAGGTCGTTGAAATGGGCGACCAACGTATCCTTGGCCACGCTGGAAGGAACGCCGTGCTCAAGGAGAGTTTGAGGAATCTTTCTCCTCTGAAGATCGGGATGGAGCACGTTCACCCAGGCAAAATCATGGGTCCCGTGATAGCCTCCGTTCATCTTGATGATGACATCCTTGCCCGTGAAGCATCGGGCTGCCCTCATGGCAAACAGCGTTGCTTCTGTCCCCGAATTGGCGAACCGGATGAAATCGATGGAGGGGATGCGATTGACCAAATATTCAGCAAAGGCGTACTGGCACTCCACGGGTGTCCCGTAGATGGTTCCCTTGGGTATCTGGCTGTTTACGGCTTCGACGATGGCGGGATGGCCGTGGCCGTGGATGAGTGCGGTGTAGTTGTTGACAAAATCGATGTAGGCGTTTCCGTCCACATCATAGATTTGGCAGCCCCGGCCCTCGGCCATGAAAGTGGGAAAAGGGTGATAGAAACAGACATTCCTGGTATCGCCTCCCGGAAGATATTGTCTTGCCTTGTCGTAGTGTCTTTTTGAATTTTTATTCCGCTGCCGATACTTCAGGAGGATATCCTTTTTAATGTTTTCACTGCCTGAGGCCATCATCACACTCCATTTTTAACCCGTTTCGTGTCTTTAGCCCTGAGGAATACCCATGGCCACATCCGGCTCTCACATTCTCCGTGAGAAGCCCATGATTGGACGTGCGGGGTATCATGTGTCCAGAAATTTCATCAACCGCTCTGTGACCAATTCGGTCTGGTCGGATACGATGGCGTGATTGCATTCGGCAATCAACTCTACCTCAGCATTCGGCAGCACGCGTTTCGCTCTGTCGACGGCTGTCTTGGCGTTATACAGGAATTCCTGCCGGCCTATAAGAAGAAGCGTCGGCATCTTGAGTTGGCTGAGTTCCTCGTCCGTGAAGACCCGGGGCGGGACTTTGATCATGAGTTTGGCACTCCTGAAACGTTCGTACAAAATTTCCGAATGTTCCTTGACGCCGAAACTGGGTTTGCGACAGAGGGCCCTTTCGAAGATGCGAACCGTCGCCCGTGTGGGGATCAAAAAAGGAAGGAAGCCCAATAAGAATCCCGCCCCACCCTTGACAAAGGTGGCGAAGGGGGCCAGCAGTCCCAGCTTCGAGACCCTGTCCGGCTCGTGCAGGGCGAAGTTTGTTCCCACAAAACCTCCAAACGACCAGGCAAGAAGGCTTGCTTTTGCAAGGCCAAGGCCTTCGTAGACTTCGACCAGCCAATGCGCCAGGTCCTGTTCGGTTTGGGGCGCGTGACTGGGCACGGTTCGTCCAACATCCCCTATCACATCCACGGCATAGGTGCGGTGATTCATGCTGAGTGGGCCAATGATGGGGGACCAGATGGCCGATGTCATGAGAGCACAGTGAAGCAGAACGATCGGCGGCGCCTCTTCAGGGCCGCTGATGATGACATGCGTGCGGCCGTACTGAGTCAGGATATCCCGCTTCTGGTAGGGAATGGGCCATAGCTTCATGGCCGCATCATACACGGCAAGCATCCTGGCTTCGGCTTTGGCCGACTTGTAGACAGGCGAATGTTCGCTCACTCCGGCACCTCTTTCAAGTCCCTATCCCAAGAGACTCATGGTTTCTGAGGATTCACGGCTGTCAACATCAGCGCGCTTAGCCCAAAAAATCGGGAATAGTGCACCCAAACGTCAATTTAGATTTCCGCTTGTGTCATCCTCTTTTTGTTTTTTCGTTTTCTTTTTCGGGCGGCCGGCATCCAGATGATCAAAATGAAGGGCAGCGTTGAAAAGAAGCCCGTAGCTTCCCAGCGTCTGGTGCCGCCACATAGGGTTGATGGCGAAGAACACCACGTGCCCCTTCCCCACCGGGACATCGACCACAGCCGCCTTGTTGGCGATCGCTTCTCCGCCGTCCAGCATACCGCTGATGAGGAGTTTTTCCTTGCGGTCGAACCTTATGAGAACACGGACGGTCTGGAGATCGGGAGGCAGAAAGAGCTTGATCATATCCTGAAATTCTTTGGGAATGCCCCCGCCGGCGCCCTTGACTTTGGGAGGTGTGTGGGGGCGCCCTTGGATTACATCCGGATCATTCAATCCGCCCCGGCCGCTGGGCCGTCCTTTTCCTCCGCCACCCAGGAGTGCAGAGATATCCACACCGCCTGTGGCAGCCTTCATTCCGGTTTCCAGGACCGGCGCGCCGTTGAAGTAGACGCCCAATGTTTTGTCATACCCGTACACCACTGGACTGCGTGTGTCGGATATCCGGGCCTGTATCACAGAGCCGGACATTTTGAGGTTTGCCGGTTTGGTGACGGCCACACTCTCCACGATGCCGTAGTCGATGGGCAGGCTTGCGTTGGTGGTGATGGGGATGAACAGGCCTCCCTCTTCGATGAATTGCTTGAGATGAAGGATCCCTTCCAGCTCCATGCCGCCCCGGACATCGTCTCGAGAGTCCGGGCCGCCGAGGTTCGGGTATTTGTCCGTTTTTTTCCAGGGAACAGGCTCATCCCCTCCTATTCCGTTCACCAGCCTTTGGGCCCGTCCGAAGGCAACCGGCGGAAAGATGATGACATCGTATTGGCTCTTCAAGTCTTCGGTATCGCGGATATCGTGAACAGAGATATAGGAATAGGGAATACCGGTCTTTTCAAAGCCGATCCGGAACCAGCCTTCGTTCTGGGTGAAAACCCAGGTGTGGAGGATGGCGATACGGGGGATAGCCAATTCGTGCCTCTTTACGTCAGGCATTTTGGCTGCACTGTAGGCTGTGAGGCCCAGAGAAGCGGTTGCCGATTGCAATCGATCTAGGAGATCCTCTGGATTGTCTTCGACCGGAATGATGAAAGTTCCGGCGTTGAAACGCGTCTTTCCAACCTTGAAGCTGCTTTCTGCGGCCATCATTTTGATGTCCTTCAGATCGTACCGGAATTTCATCAGAACATTTTCTGCGGTTTGGTTGAGGAAGTAGGCCACAGCCTTTTTGGCTTTCACCACGGAGCCCTTGATTTTGACATCGGAAGCAAGAAGGGTCATGGGGACATCAAGAACCTTGGTATCGAGAATTCTTTGGGTCTTGACACCGTGGAGAGCGCCCAGGGTCCATCCTGTGTCGTCGTAGGGCCGCGGATCATTGGGATTGAAGTACTGGGTGTCGAGCAGCATGTCCGCGCAACGGCTGTAGGGCTGATCCATGCGGATGATGTAGCTCCGGGCCGGAAAGGTGTCTTTCTTGATTTTGAATTCCTCTTTGGCCCTGTGAATTTCGACGCCGTGTTTCCGCAGCAGGTTGACCAGGTCCGCCGATGCCAGCGGCCGTTTGCCATCCTCCGGGATCACCCAGGCGGCCGGCCCTTCGGTCGTGGCCTTGGCCAAAGCGCGCTTGCTCTTGAGATAGAAATTTTCCAGGAATTTCCGGTGGTTGTCCGCCACGTGCTTGAGGGCGAAGAGGACACCGCTCTGCTGGAGGTTGACGTTGTTGCGGATAGACCATTTGACCGCGGGCAGGGGCGGATTGGGCCGGTACCATGTGCGCTGGGATCGCCCGCCCACAGTCCGGGCCAGGGTGTCGGCGCCCGTTCCGCCGTAGGTCTCATAAAAGCGGCCCGTTGAGTTGTGGAACATGGCCACGTAAAAGGCATAGCTCGGAGCCCAGCCGTTGTAAAAGCCGTGGTTCCAGACACCGGGAACACCCCTTTTGGTCATCTCCGAGACTTCCACATAAGACAGTTCCTGCCATTCGTCGATAGTGATCGGGTCGAGCCAGGCATTGTAGGGACCCGTGCCGCTGGAGACATAAAGAAAGGGGACGGACTCATGCAGGTCGTGCATGATGACCGGGTGCCACTCGAAATAGGTCTTGACCAGGTTATTGGTCAGTTTGAGGGCCAGGCCGATGTTGTCCCGGTTGTTGTCGTGGCCAACGTAGTTTCCCCAATAAACTAAGGGCACCGTCTTTTTGTCTTTGTGGTCCTTTTTGTAGCGGTAGGTGTCCACGTAGCGGTCGCGGCCGTCAACTTCGAGAACCGGCGTGATGAGAACGACGCAGTTTTTGCGGATGGCGCGGATGAATTCGGATTCATCCACGCTTAGCCTGTAGGTCATCTCCATCAGCATCTCCGGGGAACCGCACTCGGGAGAATGCAGCCCTCCTGTAACCCAATAGACAGGCAGGCCTTCCTCCAGCAGTTTGTCCGCATCGGCTTCTCTGAATTTTCGCGGATCTGCCAGTAGAGCCATGATCTCTTTGATTCTTTCAATGCGGGACATGTTGGCTTCGTCGGAAACCGCCACGGTGATATGGTTTTTGCCCTCGTCGGTATCCCCGATGGAGAAAAGGATCACTCTCGGGCTGGCCTCAGCCACGGCCCGCAGGTACTGTTCGACCTCAGAGGAGTCGTGGAGGATATCGGGAGTGCCGATCACTTCCCCCAGGATTTTTTCCGGATTAGGGACCGTATCCGAAGCGGGTAGATAATCCACCAGCTCTGTCAGGAAAAATTTCTCGGTGGTGTATTCTTTGATCTTTTTGGTGTATTCCTCATCGACTTTTTGCTGGGTCCAGAGGTGAGGAATGCAAATAAGGCTGAGAATGCAAATTACAGCCATAACGTGAGGAACATCTTTCCTTTCATGCGGCATTGTGACCTCCTCTTGTCATGATTGTAAAAAGCGCAGGACAAAGAGTAAAGAAAAAAGATAACTTTGTTTGATGTTGATGGGAAAAACTCTTCCGGTTTTACTGCAATCTCAGGTTCATCGTAATAATGAATCCCTAGCTGCCCAGTCCCGAATCTGGCTCCTCCTAAAATGCCCGGAGTCTGCAAGACCTGTCCATCGTGAAAAAGCGTAATTTCCGGGGTCAACAGGCCGATCCATAGGGGATTGGGTTTATCTTGAACTGGGAGGAGACACCGTTGACATTCGTTCTGCATCGCTTTTCCCCGCCGTCGTTGACTTTGACGGTTGGGCCGTGATACGCTCGTCCTTCGACACAAACCGGTGGAGATTGCGGCAGGCCGGGTTTGGGGTCGATTTGACAATGGAATGCCAAGGCGCCATGCCGCGAGAGGGAACATAATCCGGGATGCCCGATGTATGTCTATGACATAAGCCTCGTGATCCCGGTCTGCCACGGAGGCCTTTATCTGCGGGCAGCTCTGGACAGCATCTTGGCGCTCGAATACCCGGGCGACAGGATGGAACTTCTGGTGACAGGCCTGGCCACGGATGAGGACACGCACCAGGCTGTGGCCCAGACCGCCGCAGCGGCACCCTTTGCGGTCCGCTACATTCCGTGTTCTCAGCCCAATCGGGCCGCACAGTTGAACCTGGCCTGCGCCAAAGCCAGCGGGCGCCTTCTTGCCTTTACGGATGACGATTGTATTCTGCCTCCTGATTGGCTTCGGGCGATTGAGACCGCCATTTCGGCGAAACTGGACATCGGAGCGGTCGGCGGACGAGATGATGTCCTGGCGGAGAGCGCCTTTGATCTAGCCCTGGATTGGGTCCTGAATTCCTTAGTGGGCGGCGGCAGGTACCGGTTAGGACAAGTTGGGAGCAGAGGGGCCGGCTATTACCCCAAACTCTGGAACATGGCTGTGCCGAGAGAGGTGGCAGAATCCGTTGCTCTGCCCGCGTGCAATGACATACCGGGTGTCTTCGATGATTCCCTTCCCGCGCACGAGGACGTCGAGCTCATGCATCGGATCGAAGCATCGGACCGCAAGCTTGTCTATGTCCCGTCAATCCGAGTTTCCCATAGCCGCGACACGACGTTTCTGTCCTTTGAGCGGCGGAATTTCCGGATGGCGCGCGTCTGCCGGCGGGAGGGGTTGCACAGATTTCCACACCGTATCCTATCCGGCGCCTGTATCGGGGCCGTGGTCATGGCGGCGGCGGCCATAGCAATACCTGCGTGGCGGGTCTTCATCGCTGCTGTCGTCGGTCTCTACGCGGCCGTCCTTTTTGTCAGCGCGGCTGTCGGTGCGAAGGCCCAGCGTTCTTTGGCTGCGGCTCTCTATATCCCTTTGATGCTGGCCGGTCTGCACTTTGCACGCGGGTTGGGCTACTTGGCTCCCGCTTTCCTTCGAAGGGGTATGACGAAGAAGGTGTGAACACGCTCGGGCATGCTCTGAAATTCACGGATTGTGAAGATTTCACATGATTGTCCTGCCTGTGCGACTAAATAAGTAATCGAACCACATTGTGGGAGATAGAAATGGATAAGGATAAGAAAAAAATGCGCGTGTTGATCATAGACGACGATCCCGTTTTTGCAAGACTCCTCGAGGTAGACCTTCAAGTTGCCGGGTACGCAGTCTCAACAGCGAGGGATGGTTATAAAGGAATTGAAGCAGCCCGGAAAGGCCGGCCTGACCTCATAATTATGGATATCATGATGCCTGGCATGGACGGGCACAAAACGAGCGAACTCCTGAAAAAATCACATCTCACGGCAGACATCCCCATTATTTATGTCACAGCCAAAGACGGACTCCTGGATGAGGAACTGGCTATGGAACTCGGTGCTGATTTTTTTCTTAAAAAGCCCTATGAACCGGACGTTCTTCTGTCCCACATCCGAAAAAGCCTCCAAGCCAAGGATGAAAAAGCCGATCCCGGCCTCGAAAAATCGGCGGGCTCTCACGGTTTTGAACCCTAAACATTATCGAGAAACCAATACCAATGCATCTGCCTTTAAGACCTTCTGCCACATTCCGATAAGCCCTGAGGCGGAAGGGATTCTCCCTCCGAATTTCGAGAAGACCGGCAATATCGTTGAATATAACCGCTCTATCTGAGTTAAGAATGGGTCCATTCTCGATCCGCGATCTTCAATTTTAGCCATAGGGCATCCAATCAGGCCAGCACATTTTTATTTGTTGTCTCGAGACTCTGTCCGAGTCGGCGGAAATTGACGGAAGAAGCGGCCTTTTTCAGGCGGGGTGTTTAGACTAATAAAAATTTCTCATCACTCGAAAGACGGAAGATTTCCGTGACGTGGGGATGGTTCAGCCATTTGAGCATCTTACGCACAATTTTGATTTCCAGGGACCGAATGTCCTCATCATTCGTTCCGGACAAATTTACCTGAGCTCCGGCAATCATGTTGTGTCCTCCGGCTGATCCCTTTCCACCCAGAATTTTTTTGATGATATGATCGGCATTGGCTTTGAGATTGGACGTCCGGAGCGAGACATACAGGGTTTCCTGATACACGCCGAGGCATATGGCCCAGGTCATATTTTTTATTCTCAGCACGAAATCGGCCATTTCAGCCACAAAATCAGGATAGGGCAAATGATTCATGAGTACGGCGATAAAATTTTTATAGTAGACGATATTCATGAGTGCGTCGGCGAGGTTGATCACGAAATCCTTGGATATTTTAGGGAACTGAATCTGGGAAAGAAGTCCGAAACTGGCCCCGGACAGAAATTCTTTATAGATTTTTTTGTCGGCCGGGCTCCCCTCCCGGTCGAGGAATTGTGTCTCGCTGGAAATACCGTAAACCAGAGCGCTGGCGACAGGGGCAGGCACGGCGATTTTGCGATCCAGGATATATTCACCGATGATGGTGGAGCAGGCCCCGTACTCGGGGCGGATATCGGCATATGGAATCATTTGTGCCCCTTTATGAGGGGGATGATGATCGATGACTGCGGCAGGAGAGGCATTATCTGGGAGCCTCACGTTTCCCGCTTCGGGTTGACAATCGACCAGAACGAACTGCCGGTTTTTGATCGAGGAAATATTGGATATTCGATGGAGAGGAATGTCTAGCACCCTGACCATCGCCTGATTTTCTGCTCTCCCGATCAGCCCGTCGTAGAAGATTCGGACTCGAGTGTACCCTTCGCTTTTCAAAAGGTGTCTCAATCCCATTGCCGATGCCAGCGCATCGGGGTCAGGGTTGATGTGAACGATGATAGAGACCGCCTTATCTTTTTTGAGTGTTCCGAATAAGGATTCCATAGCTAGTTACTCATAGGGGGCACACTCTCCAAGGATACCATCCTGGGCGTTGTTCGTCACGTTAAGATTGCCGGATTTCAACCAATGCGGAAATCTCAGGGCTGTTCTTCAAAGCCCAAGTTTATGGGCAGAGAAGATCGGGAATCAAGAGCTATCTCCTCCAGGCCCTTATCCCTCCAGATCCATTTTCATGGAGAGCATCTCCATGATATCCTTGAGGGCGATCACCCCGACCAGTTTCCCGTTCGCAACGACCATCAAGCGGCTGACATTGTTCTTCCGCATGAGGGACAGGGCCTTAATGGAATCCTCTTCCTGGCCGATAGTATTGATGTGCGAACACGAACTGGCAATTTCCCCGACCGTATGATTCCCCCTGTCCTCTTTTGGAATTTGCTTGATCTGGTTGATGGTGACACACCCCGTCAGTTTGTCCCCATCCGTTACAGGATACATTTTAAAGTGATGTTTGTAGATGTAGTCCTCGATCAGATCGTCCAGGGAGAGCGAAGGAGAAACAGTGACGGGATCCGGTTTCATAAATTTTTTCACCGGCTCCCCCTCCAGCGACCGGCGGATGAGAAGCTGCTGATAGGATGTCTGGGAAGACCCGCGCAAAAACATGCCTATCACGAACATCCATACGCCGCCGATGATGTTTCCCATGATAAAAGAAAAAACTCCGAACAGCATCAGAGCCACGCCAAAAGCCGAACCTATCCTGGATGCGATTTGGGTCGCCCATTTGAGGTTGTCTTTCCAGCCCCACAGCACAGACCTGAGAACTCGACCTCCGTCGAGCGGGAAGGCCGGGATGAGGTTGAATCCGGCCAAAATGAGGTTTATGAAGGCCAGATAGTTGATAACGCCCAAAACAGGAGGTGAAAACCCGGTTCCCCCGAGAATGAACCAGATGACGAATAAGAATCCAGCCAGAACAATGCTTGAAATAGGACCGGCTACCGCCATAAAAAACTCAGCCTTGGGACTTGGGGGTTCTTCCGTCATTTCAGCGACGCCGCCAAAGACAAAAAGGGTGATTCCCTTCATGGACAGGCCGAATAGGCGGGCTATGAGGGAATGCCACAGTTCATGAAAAACGATGGAAACCAACAATCCGAAAGCTCCCCCTAGACCCATGAGCCAATAGGTTGCAGTGCTGAATTCTTCGTAATATTGAGGGAACACCCCCTGGGCCAAGGTCCAGGTGATGAGAGCTCCCAGAATTAGCCAGCTCAAGTCGATATTAACTCGAAAGCCAAAGAGCCTGATTAGCGTAAAGCCTTTGCCGAACATATGGTTTCTCCTGAATTTTCTGAAAAAAATAGGTGAAAGGACGCTTGATCCTCACCATTCACGCTCTCGATTAGCTTGCCAAAATGTTCTCCGATACAAGAGTTGCCAAGAAATCCATCCACTCACAGGATAGTGGAAATTGTGAAAAGACACAAGTTGCCCTCAGTATATCCAGTTTCGGGATGGCACCAGCCTACTTCCGGAATAGAGGGATCAGAATGTGTGATGGGGACTACTGTTTGGAGGCCTGAGGCGGGCATGATTCAATGACAGCAGGATTGAGTCATACGGTGAATCCCTATCCATTTTCGCCGAAGCCCCCCCCGCCCACCACTATGCGGCTCCAATGGATAAAGATTCACCTTTCTCTGCAGCCCCCCTCCTATGCTCCTCACACAGACAAGGACTCACCTTTGCTCGAACTCATAAAACGAGAAAATTTTCCTCGCTGGGGGAAATTGGTGTGTTTTTGAAGTCCCCATTCTGATCATTCGACATGGCTGTCCTCACGGTAGTGCAAATGTTTTCCAAGCAGCCAGGATGAATTGATTTAATCAATTTTTTTGAGTTCGAAGTAGCGGGATTGGGCGGTCTGGATGATCAGAGATTTGACGTGGTTTGCCCTGTTCACGAACTTCACGCTTATCCCGGGTGCGGTAAAGATGTCCGGATAGACAGGTTCCAGTTCCCTCAGTTGGGTGGGCCAAACGCCGAACCCCAGCCGGAGAAAGAGATTTCCTTCTTTAAGAGAGACATGCAAAGGAGCGGCGATCTCATCCGATCGATAAACACCTGCGTACTGTTCAAGCTGCTGCGCTGTGGGATTGACGTCGACGGCAGGCACAAACACGGTGAAGCCGCCGCGGCCAAGGTCTATATGCAGGAGCGGGCGCTCGCCGTGCTCCCGATATTCGATTCGCATCCGTGTGGAGGAATAGCCTATGGCTGATGCGAAAGTCTTTTCATCGACAGCTTTCATTGGGGATATGAAGCCTGCTGTTCCGCCGAGATAAAGGTCTATCGAAGGATTGGCATCCGGGATTGCGATCTGAGCCACCAACCCCATCTCCGGGTCGACATAGGTGCCTTTCAACGACTCGAGGGCTTCTCTCCTCGGCTGGAACAATTCCCCTTTTTGTTTTTCGGCGTTTCGGATGTCCTCCTCCAGATAGATGTCGGCAATGGCCTCTGCCTTTTGGCCGGGATCGGCATCCGACCGGTTGGCCAAGATGACCACAGCCAGGTCGCGATCGGGAAAGTAGGTGATCTCGGACCGGTAGCCCGGGGCTCCTCCTCCGTGGTGATACCGGCGGACGCCCCGATAGATGTCCGTGCAGATGCCCAGTCCGTAATGGCTCAACCGGCCGTCAGTGAGAGGTGTTTTCGCCACCAGCCGTTCCGGGAAATTTTGGATACGCAGACGGTTGGACATAAAGTTATCCGCCCACTTGAGCATGTCCGGAACAGTGCTCACGATGGCCCCGTCGCCGGATGTCCCGAAGATGTGAATGGCCGGCTCGTAGGACCCGTTGCGCTGCCGGTCGTATCCTTGCGCCATGTCCTCGATGACGAGTGTGTCGTACTGCGCCACCAAGGTCCGGTCCATCCCCAGGGGTTTGAAGATGTTGTTTGTCATCCAATCCGGAAAAGTCTTGCCGCTCAGGCGCTCGATGATACGGGCCATCATCCGGAAACCGGAATTGGAATAGAGGCAGGCTGCCCCAGGGAGGAAGTTGAGCTTTTTCTGCCTGGCCACGGTTTGGTAGTAGTAATCAAGGCTGACCATGGCTCCGTCCATCAAGCCGGAAAGGGTTAGGATTTGCTCATCGTCCCGGATACCGCTGGTATTGGACAGGATATGACGGAGAGTTATCTTTTCCTCGTAGGCAGGCCAATCGGGGAGGTGTTGACGCACATCGTCATCCAACCTGAGTTCCCCCCTGTCTTCCAGGATGAGGGCGGCCACACCCATGAAATGTTTGGTCATGGAGTAAATGCGGCTGCGCGTATCGGGATTCCAGGGCAGGTCATAGCCGATATGCTTTCGTCCGTAACTCTTTTGATGCAGGACTTTCCCCGCTTGCCACACGGCGACGCTGGCTCCGGGAGTTTTCGCTTTGTCCCAGCCTGCAAAAAGGCGGTTGACAGCCTCTGATCGCGCGTCGGCGCGCCCCAGGCTACCGGAGGATTTTTCTTCCTTTGTCTTTCCGTTGTCCTCGGCGAAGCATAGGACTCCCACGATCAGCACGGCTGTTAAAAGAATTATCCACACGGTTTTGTTTTTGGTCATCTCTTGCTCCTTTACCAAATCTGGATGAGACCATAGTATTTTTTGCCAACAGGAATGTCAAAGGGTGGCCTCATTTATCCTCTTGACAAACTGTATATAAAACAGTATAGTATCTCATATAGTAAAAGTATCATGTACAGTATAGAGCTCAGGTTTATTTGGGGAGGCGGAATGATATGATCGAAGACACAGGCTATCTCACGGCGGAGATGAACAGGGGTTTTCTGCAGATTCTTGTCCTGATGGCGCTGGAAAGGTCCATGTACGGTTATAGGATGATCAAGGCGTTCGAGGAAAAGGGATATGAGGTCGAGGAGAATACGCTCTATCCTCTTTTGAGGAGACTGGAGAAGAACGGCCTGGTTAAGGGTGAATGGGAAGTGACTGAAGGGCGGCCCAAGAAGTTCTACGCCATCACACAAAAGGGGCGGACAGTCCGGACGGAGTTACTCAGGATCTGGGGCGAGCAGAGTGAGATCCTGGAAAAATTGAAAAAGGAGATCGCACATGTATGAACCATTGGAAAATTATCTCGAAGACATCGACCACTTACTGGTCGTGCCTGAGGGACGCCAGGAAATTCTGGATGAAATCAAAAGTCACATCCTCGAGCGCGCCCAGGATGACACAGGGCAAATCACGGGCGAATCCTTGAAAAGAGCCATATCCCTGTACGGTAGCCCCCAGCAAGTCGCGTCCAAGTATGTGGGAGATTACCAGATCATCTCGCCCACATACAAAAAATACCTGATCCGGTATACCGCAATTCTTTTTGCTGCCCACTTATGTTTGCTTGTTTTGGCCAGCCTGTTCAAGACAAATGTCTACCTCTTCCCTTTCTTCTTCATCCCCCGGCTGGATGTCATCCATCTTCTCAATTTTATTCCCATGGCCCTTCTCTATGATCTGGGATTGGTGGGGCTTGTCTTGTACGTCGTCACCCAGAGGAACAAAGACATCAAGCTGCCCTGGGTGAAATTGAAATTCTTAAAGCCAATACATGATGTTCCCGGATTGAAAAGACCCAAATTCCTGGTGCTGTTGGTGTTGGGTGTTGGCTATGGGCTTGTCCTGGCAGTATTTGTCAAATACGGAACCTTGTTTTTCTATTCCTTGAATTTGAAGGAGCCTAAACCTTTTTTCGGGCCGGTGGCTTCGCTCTGGTATTCCCTGGCCCTGTTGTTTGTTTTTGGCGTGGCTTTCCTCGCCTATGTGATGAGATTTATTGTCAATTCTCGTTGGGTCGAGCTCGCAAAATATGCGATGTCCCTCCTCGTCTTTTTCCTGGTGATCAATATCCCCATCGCAGATGCCTTTTCGGTTTGGGATCACCCGGACTTGAAAACGATGATTATGGTGATCGTCGGCTTTTTCGCCCTTCTGTACAGCTATGAATTTTTGAAAAACTTCATTCTCATTGTGAGGGGCGCCTTCAAGCCCAGACAACCCGGGCCCTCCTGAACAGGGTGAAAACAAACGAATTCCTTTTTGAGTCTCTGATTCTGCCCTGGAAGCATCTCTAAAATCGTGATGGCTCTGATGCCAGTGTGCCAGAGTAGGTGATCAGGATGTGTGATGATTCAGCGGTCAAAGCTCAAAAAAACTTCCATGTTTACTCTGGATAGAGGTCGTTCCACCATTCGGGCTGTCCTTTGAGCCAGCGGTCGAACCAGGCCATGATGGTCTTGGTCCAAAGAATTCTCTTGTTATAGGTCATGATGTGGTGGTTCTGATCCATTACCTGAATGTATTCCACCTCCCGGCCCAAAAGCTTCAGGGCGGTGAACAGTTGAGTGCTCTCCCCTGGAGGAACGTTGGTGTCGACAGAACCGTGGAGCAACAGAAGCGGGGTTGTTATCTTATCGGCGGCAAACAGGGGGCTCTGGTCGATGTAAATGTCTTTCCTGTTCCAGGGATAGCTTCCGGCCGTGGCCACGGCGCTGTAGGCGTATCCCCAGTAGCCCTCGCCCCAATAGCTGGAGATGGAACTTATCCCTGCATGGGCAATGGCGGATGCGAACATGTCTGTCCTGGTCAGGAGGAGCATAGTCATGAAACCGCCGAAAGAGGCTCCTACACAGCCCACCTTCTCTGGATCGACAAAAGGATGGGCGGCTAAAAACTTCTTGGTTCCGAAAATAATTTCATCAGCCACAATTTTTCCCCAGTCGTTGACATGAAGGGCAGAAAAAGCCTGTCCGAATCCTGTGGCTCCACTGGGTTGGAGCACATAGATGACATAACCCTGGGCTGCGTATAAATTTTTGGGATATCTTCCCCCGAAGCTGCGGTCTACCGGTGAGGTGCCCCCATAGTAATAAACAATACAGGGATATGTGCGGTCCGGATCAAAGCCGGGAGGATAGTAGACACGGCCTTCGATGTCCACGCCTTTGGTGTTGGTGAACGTCCAGCGCTTGACCTCCCCGAAGGTCACTCGGGCGAAGTCTTCCTTTCCAGGATCGCAAAGCAGACGGTAATTCCCCGTATCCAGGTCGATGGCGTAGGCTTTGGGGGGCATCGTGGCACTCGTCCCCGTGTAGACGGCCACGGGCGCATTTGCGGCCAGATCGAAACTTCCCAAGACTTCGATACCCGTGTCGATTCTGGTGTAGGTCTTTGTGTTCAGATCATACTGGTAAAGATTTCGGCAGGACCGGTCAGTGGTCACGAAATAGATGCTGTTTTGAGATGTGCTCCACAGGGCGCTGTTTATAGCCGGGTCAAAATCCCTGGATATGGGATCGGCTTTTCCGGTTTCCGGATCGAAGAGATAGGCCTGGGTGTCATAGTCATTGGGAATCATTCCCTCGGGGACATTCATTCCGATGGCAGCGAAAGTCGAAGGCCCTCCCAGGACAAGAAGTTTTCTTCCCGAAGGATCCCACCGGGCCTGTCTGAACCAGAATCCGGTCCAAATTTTGTCCGCCTTCAGGGATTCCAGGTCGAGGGTATACAGGTCTGTCTTGACAAAGGGACGCTCGGTATAGTCAATGACTTCGCGGGAGAAGAGCAGTGATTTTCCGTCAGGATGGATGCTGTTCGGAGCTGTAGCCAGAGATCCTGAAGTCAGGCGCTGGCGGAGGCCTGAAACGACATTGATCCTGTACAGGTAACTTTTGTTCCTCCACCACGGCTGACGGTCGGCCAGGTTTTTGAATCGTTTCACACCCTCAAGGTCTTTTTTCCCTTCTTCGGAAACCGAATAGATGATGGATTGGCCGTCTGGAGTCCAAAGGCATTCACCGAGTCGCTTCACGCCTTCCAAAAGGGGCCGAGTCTCGCCCTTGTCCAGGTCGACGATCCAGAGGGTGCTCTGCTCTTTGTCCCGGCTCACATAGGCGAATTTCCGGCCTGCCGGGGCCCAATTCGCATGGGTGACCGATGTGCCCCCTCTGAAGGTTCGGGTCAGTGCGCCGTCTTTGGTTCGCCGAAGCTCCAGCCAGTTTTCCGAGTCGTCGGTGGGGTAAAGAGAACGGCTGATAGAGAGAGCCGCCAATTCCCCATCCGGAGATATGGATATTCCCGTGGCTTTGGGCCCGTCCAGGAGGAGACCGATAGTCATGCGGGACTCAGGCGTGAGTTTCAGTTCTGGTTTTGGAGCGGTGTATGTGTCATCTATGGCAAGGACCGCTTGCAGGTTCCAATCCGCATGGGAATCGGGATCGAAAACAGTCTTGATGACCAGGCAGTGCACGCCGGTTTCCAGTTTGAGGTCGGCGGATACTTTTCGTCCTTCGGGAGGCGGATCCCCCTTTTTGACTCTGTTGACTTTGGATTTTGTGGAGACTGTTTCTCCGTCCACAAACAGACGGAACACCTGGGGCGTCTTGATGCTGAGCACGGCCTCTGTCCAGCGCCTGACATCCAGGTAGGTGCAGAGATAGGCTGTGGAGTGGCTCTCCGATGATTTTGGGAGTTGAATCGCTCCGTCCTCGGCTTTGATGGATTTCCACCTCAGGCGGCTCCCGTCAGGCCCGGCTAGGATTTGACCCTTTTCCGGCCGAAGACGGGCAACGTTTATGTGTTCGAATTTCAAAAGGTTCTCGGTTCCGGAACCTTCCGGTGTTTCTTTGTCAAAGGCCGGTTGGGGTGAGGGGAGTGGGCCCAGCCGCAACCATGATGTCACCGCAATATCTTTGGCCCCCCCTTTGACTTGGTCGAGGGGCCGGCCAAGGAGAGCCAGTAAAACCATCAATGACAGGATGGATGCCCAGATAACCTTTGTGTTCACTCTCATGTTGTCTCCTTTTTGGAAGCGGTTGAAATGAATCACCTTTTATTTTTAAGCCCTCAAAGTCACAGGTACTCCTCGCGACCTTTCTTTGTGAGCTCTCCGACAATATCTTTAACTTTTTGGTCCAGGTCTTTGCGGCAGACAAGAAGGGCCTCGGGTGTGTTGACGACGATGATGTCCTTGACGCCCACCAAGGCTGTCAGTTTGTCCGGATTGTAAACCAAGCAGTCCTCGGACTCCAGGATTATGGTTTCTCCCCTGACGGCGTTTCTATCTTGATCTTTGGCCCAGATCTCGGCCAGAGAAGACCAGGCACCCACATCCGACCAGCCGAAATTGCCTTCGCACATCATCACACCCTTTGCATTCTCCATCAGGGCGTAGTCGATAGAAGTCGCGGGGATGTCTTCGAAAATGGCGTTGATCTGTGTTTCGTCATGGCGCTCCAATGCCTGGCGCATTTTTACCCAGAAAAGAAACCAATCCGGAGCATACTGCTCGAGTTTTTGCGCGAATGCTTCCGCTTTCCAGAGGAACATCCCAGAGTTCCAGGCAAAATTGCCCGCAGTGCAAAAAGCCTGGGCCTGCTCATAATCGGGTTTTTCCTTGAAATTCAGGACGGGGTAGAACTGTTCTCCCTGAAATTGAGACGGAGTTTCTTTCGAAAATTGGATATAGCCATAGCCGGTGGAAGGAAATGTGGGCGGAATGCCGAAGGTGATGAGGGCTCCCTCTTTGGCCGCAGCCTCTGACCCGGCTTTGAGTTTTTTGAGAAAGAGCGCGGTGTCGGTGATAAGATGATCGGCCGGAAGAGCGGCACAGATAGCCTCCGGGTTGGTGTCAAAAATTCTGGCGGTCGCTAAAAGAAGGGAAGGAGCCGTGTTTTTTCCTTGGGGTTCGATGAGGACGTTTGACTCAGAGATGATGGGAATAAGGGATTTGATTGTCCGTGATTGCTCGGCATTGGCGATGGTGATGATGTTTTCGATGGGAATGAGCGGTAAAAGCCGGTTGATCGTTTCTTCGATCATCGTTACCTTGCTGATGACGGGCAGAAATTGTTTGGGTGATTTTTTCCGGCTCAAAGGCCAGAATCTGGTCCCGATGCCTCCGGCCATGATGATGGCATAAAGATTCATGTTGACCTCGCTTCATTTATCAGGCCTGTGCGTCCCTCATCCGTGGTTTTTGTGAGTTCGGATGAACATCCGATTTGCCCGATGCAGGGACGGTCTATTCTTTTATCCGGCATCCAGCTTTTTTATCACGCTCTCGATAGTCTGCTCCACGTCTTTTCTTATAGCCGTAAGTTCACCCTCTGTTTCGGCTTCAAAACGAAGAACGAGCGCGCCCTGGGTGTTGGATGCCCGGACCAAACCCCATCCCTTTGGGTAAATAGCTCTGACGCCGTCGATGTCAATGACAGGAAGCCGTTGGGAGAGTTCATCCTTGACGCCGTCCACGATCTTGAATTTGACCTCATCCGAAGCATAGATGCGGATCTCTGGAGTGTTGTGCATGGCCGGCAGGCCTGCGAGCAAGTCTGACAGTTTTGTCCGGGAGCCGGATAGAATCTCGAGCATCCGGGCCGATGCATAGATGGCGTCGTCGAAACCGAAAAATTTGTCGGCGAAGAATATATGACCGCTCATCTCTCCTGCCAGAAGGGCTTGTTCTTCAACGATTTTTTTCTTCATCAGCGAGTGGCCGGTTTTCCACATGATGGGGCGGCCCCCCAGTCTCTCGATTTCATCGTAGAGGAGTTTGGAGGCTTTGACCTCGGAAATGATGGCTGCCCCTGGATTTTTGGAGAGAATATCTCTGGCAAAGAGGATCATGAGCATGTCGCCCCAGATGATGTTGCCCGCATCATCGATCACGCCGATGCGGTCGCTGTCACCGTCATAAGCTATGCCCAGGTCGGCCCCTGTTTCGGCCACTGTCCGAATCAGGTCCTCAAGGGCCTCGGGAAGTGTCGGATCGGGGTGATGGTTGGGAAAGTTGCCGTCCATTTCGCAGTAGAGAGGAATGACCTCGCACCCCAGGTCCCGGAAAAGGGGCACGGCCACTGCTCCGCCCGTGCCGTTTCCGGCATCCACCACCACGGTCAACTTCCTCGAAAGGTTGATGTTATCCATCACCCAGTCATGATATTCGGGCAGGATGTCGTAGTTCGCCTCGGTTCCCTCACTCTCCAGGATGTAATTGCCGTCGCTGATGAGGCGATGGATATCCTTGATAGCCTTGCCGTAGAGAGTTTCTTTCCCGACCATCATCTTGAATCCGTTGAATTCCGGAGGATTGTGGGAACCGGTAATCATCACACCGGCCTCCATGGGTTTGGTGAACATGGTGAAATAGAGAAGAGGCGTCGGAATGGTACCCAAATGAGTCACCGAACAGCCGGTGGCTCTGAGGCCACGGCTCAGAGCCTCGGCAAAAACCGGGGTGCTGAGCCGGCAGTCTCCTCCAAGGGCTACTTTCCGAGCGTTTTTTTGCCGGAAAAAGGTCCCTATTCCCTTTCCCAGCAGCTCCACGGTTTCTATGGTCAAGTCCTCGTCCACAATACCGCGGATGTCATATTCTCTGAAAATTTCTTTTCTCAGCGTCATCGGTCCCCCTTGCGGACTCGGATTCACGTCAGTTTCGTGACGTGTTGTGCGTCATCCTTGAAGTTTTTTATTTTCTCCTGGAGCAAACCCCATTTATCCTGGGCACTGAGGATGAATTCGATGAATTCGCGGACAGCTCCCTTCCCCCCATCATGGTGGGAAATGAAGTGGCAGTGCTTGACCACCTCAGGATGGGCGTCAGCCACGGCTCCGGATAGACCGACTGCCTTCAAAACCTCCAGATCGCCGAGGTCATCACCGATGTACGCGATCTCCTCAGGAGTGAGGTTGTGCCGCTCGCAAATTTCGGCCAGGGCCTCGGATTTGTCGAGGATGCCCTGGTAAAGCTCCACAATCCTGAGGCGTTCGGCCCTCTTTTCCAGGGCTTTTGACGTTTTTCCGGTGATTATTCCGGTCTTGAATCCGGCCAGGCTTGCCAGGAGAATGCCCATTCCATCTCTCACGTGGTAGGACTTCAGTTCCTCTCCATCAGGAAGGACGATCAGCGTGCCGTCGGTCAACGTGCCGTCCACATCCATGATGATCATCTTGATCTTCAGGGCCCGGGCGGTGTTGTCCATCAAAACATCTCCGTTCGCCACAGGTCATGGAGATGGATGAGCCCTTTGACGTGTTTCTGCCTTGAGGTAACCACCAAGGAGGTGATTTTCCGCTCCTCCATGATGTTGAGGGCCTTTGCGGCCAGCTCCTCTCTATCGATAGTGGCCGGGTCGGACGTCATGCATTCCGCGGCGCTTTTCTGGAGGAATGATTGTCCGTACTTTTGTATCGTCCGTCTCAGGTCTCCATCTGTGATGATTCCGGCCAGCCTGTTTTTGTCGTCGATGACACAGGTCATGCCCAGTTTTTTGCTCGAGATCTCCTCGAGCACGGCCTCCATCGGGGTTTCAGGTCTCACGAAGGGAATTTGCTCTCCGGTGTGCATCAGCATTTTTATTTTGATGAGCTTTCTTCCCGCCTGGCCTTTGGGGTGAACAAAGGCAAAATCCTGTTCCGTGAAGCCCTTCTTGGTCATGAGGGCTATGGCCAGAGCGTCACCCAGGGCCAATGCTGCCGTCGAGCTGGCCGTGGGAACCATACCGCTCGGCTCGGCTTCCCGCTCAACTTTGGCTTCGAGCACGATATCGCTGTACTGAGCCAATTTTGAGTCCTTGATCCCGGTGATACTGATGAGCTTGACGCCGATCCTTTTGACGAAATCGAGCAGATCCACAATTTCTTTGGTATCCCCGCTGTAGGAGATGGCAATGACGATATCCTCCCTGACGATCATTCCCAGGTCCCCGTGTCCGGCTTCAGCGGGATGGATAAATACAGCCGGTGTTCCGCAGCTGGCCAGAGTTGAGGCGATCTTGCGGCCGATGATGCCGGATTTGCCCATCCCCATGACGATAACCCGGGCTTTTGCCTGGGAAATGAGTTCGACGGCTTGAGCGAAGTGGCTGTCCAGTTGAGAGGCCAGTGCTTTAACGGCCTGGGCTTCGATCTCGAGAACATTTTTTCCGGTCTGGATGATGTGTTCCTTGTTCATGGGGAGTATCCTTATAGTTCGTCCACGGTTTTTTTCAGACGGAGAAGAGACGCACAAAAAATATGTAAGTCATTTAAATTAAATGAATTACGGCTGTCAGACAGAGCCTGAGAGGGGTTGTCGTGAACCTCGAGGAACAGGCCGTCAGCACCGACGCTGATGCCTGCCCTGGCGACGTGAGGAATAAACTCGGCCTCCCCCCCGGATGCTTTCCCTTCTCCGCCCGGCTTCTGCACACTGTGGGTGGCGTCGATCACAACCGGAAAACCGTGGCGTTTCATGATGGGGATTGAACGGACGTCGAACACTAAAGTGTTGTAGCCAAAGGAGGCACCACGCTCGGTAATGAGAATTTTGTCGTTCCCCTGGCTCCGGACCTTGCCGATGACATTCGTGATCTCATAGGGAGAGAGAAACTGTCCTTTTTTGATGTTGAGCGGTTTCTTGGTTTTGGCGGCCTCCACGATTAGATCCGTCTGTCGACAGAGAAAGGCGGGGATCTGGATCACATCCAGGACTTCGGCGGCTTTTTCAACCTGTCCTGTTTCATGGATATCAGAGAGGACGGGTATATTCAACTCAGCCTTGACAGCATTGAGAATAGCCAGGCCTCTCTCCAACCCCGGTCCCCTGAAGGATTCGATCGAAGACCTGTTCGCCTTGTCGTAAGAGGCCTTGAAGATGAAGGGGAGGTCAAGATTTTCACATATTCCCTTAATTTCCTTAGCCATATGCAGGGTGTGTTCCTCGGATTCGATGACACAAGGACCTCCGATCAGGAAAAGGCGATTTTCTCCCCCCACACTCACTGTGGATGTGATCTCAATTTCTCTGGCTGCGGTATTCATAGCTTGCTCCGATAAAAGCTTTGAAGATCGGGTGGGGCTGCAGCGGCTTGGATTTGAATTCCGGATGGAATTGGCATCCAAGAAACCAGGGATGATCCGGGATCTCTATGATTTCAACCAGGTCATGATCCGGGTTCTTTCCTGATATGATGAGCCCGGCTTTGGTGAGCGTGTTCTCATAAGCGGGGTTGAACTCGTAGCGGTGTCGGTGACGCTCGTAGACTTTGATTTTTTGGTAGGCTTTTTCCGCAACAGAACCTTTTTTCAAGTGGCACAGATACTGACCCAGCCTCATCGTCCCTCCCAGATCCCGGATGCCTTTCAGCTCTCTCCACTTGAAAAAGATTTTGTGGGGAGTCTGTTTTGCAAATTCCGTGCTGTTGGCTTCTTTGAGACCGGCAATGTTCCGGGCATACTCGATGGTCGCGCATTGCATGCCGAGGCAGATCCCGAAATAGGGCACCTTCTGGGTTCGAGCATACGCCACCGCTTTGATCTTTCCCTCGATCCCCCGGACGCCAAAGCCACCAGGCACGAGGATTCCGTCTGCTTTGTCCAGTATATCTCGGGCGTCGCAGCCCTCTAATTCTTCGGCTTCTATCCAGGAGATGTTCACCTTGAGCTGATGGTGAGTGGCGGCATGGGCCAGGGCTTCCTTCAAGCTGAAATAGGAATCCTGCAGGCCGGCATACTTTCCCACGAGGGCTATGTTGACCTCATCCTTCGGGTCTTGCATCCGCTCCACCATTTTTTTCCAACGACCCAGCTGCCTGCGCTTCGGCGGCAATGCCAGCTGTTCAAGAATGATGGTGTCCAGTTCCTCCTTGGCGTACAGCAGAGGGATTTCGTAGATGTTCTCCACGTCCTTGGCCGTGATAACAGCCTGGAGGGGAACGTTGGTGAAAAGGGCAATCTTGGCTTTGAGGTTCTTGTCCAGCACTCTATCTGTCCGGCAGAGAAGAATGTCCGGCTGGATTCCGATAGCCCTTAATTCCTTGACGCTGTGCTGGGTGGGCTTTGTCTTGAGTTCTCCGGAGGTTTTCATGAAGGGAACTAGAGTCAGATGGACAAATAGAGTGTCGTTGAGCCCCAGAGAGAGTCGCATCTGCCGGGTGGCTTCCAGGAAGGGAAGGCCTTCGATGTCGCCTACAGTGCCTCCGATCTCTGAAATGACAATATCGTTGTCGTTGGCAGCTGCAAGGAAGGCATTTTTGATTTCATCGGTCACATGGGGAATGACCTGAACGGTTTTTCCCAGAAAGAGGCCGCGGCGCTCCTTTTTCAGGATGTGTGCGTAGATCTGTCCAGCCGTCCAGTTGTGAGCTTTTGAAGTCCGGGTGGATGTGAACCGTTCGTAGTGGCCCAAATCGAGGTCGGTCTCGGCGCCGTCATCGGTGACGTAGACTTCTCCGTGCTGGAAGGGATTCATGGTGCCCGGATCGACATTCAGGTAGGGATCGAATTTTTGGAGAGTGATTTTGTATCCGTGGCTTTCCAGCAGCATGCCGATCGATGCCGAGGCGATTCCCTTTCCAAGAGCTGAGAGCACACCTCCCGTAACAAATATGAATTTAGCCATGACTGCCTTTCCTCATGTGTTGTTCAACCTTGATTATATCCTGTGGCGTATCCACGCTCAAGGCTGAATGTGATGATAGGAGCACTTTTATCCGGTATCCCCTTTCCAGGGCCCTGAGCTGCTCGAGGTTTTCCGCTGTTTCCAGCCTCGAAGGCGGCCATTGGCTGAACTCGAGCAAGAATTCTTTCTGGTATCCATAGATGCCCACATGCTGCAAAAAGTAATCTGATACCCTGAAGGGAAGATTCGAGCGGCTGAAGTACAGGGCGAATCCCTCATGATCCGTAACGACCTTCACGGTATGGATGTCATCGATGCGGGAGGTGTCTATGACCTTGGTGGCCAGAGTGGCCATGGGTATCCTCTCTTCCTGAAGGGCTTCGATCAACCTATCTAAGGATTTGCCTTTGAGAAGGGGTTCATCACCCTGAATGTTGAGTATAATGGGCGAGTCGACCTGGCGGGCAACCTCAGCCACGCGGTCTGTCCCTGAAGGATGGCAGGGGGAGGTCATCCGGACATCGGCCCCAAAGGAACGGCAAGTTAGGACGATGCGCTCATCATCCGTGGCGACGATGACATTTGTCAGGTGAATGGCCTGCCTGGCCCCCTCATAGACCCATTGGATCATGGGCTTGCCATTGATTTCGGCAAGAGGTTTCCCCGGGAACCGTTTTGATCCGTAGCGTGCGGGGATAATTCCTGTGGCTTCCTTCAAATTTTAGGTCCTGTGTCCATGTCTTTCTTTTCCTGAATCGGCCTTTCAGGCCTCGGCTGTGGAGCCTTGTCTGTAGTCTGACAATTGGCTTCCAGATAGGCCCCTTCCTCGACCAGCAGTTTGGGCGAGATGATAGACCCGATCACCCGTCCGTTGGCGTGCACCTCTACTTTATCGGTGGCCTGAACAGACCCTCTGATTTCACCATCGATGACGATATACCCAATCTTGATGTCGGCCTCAACTTTGCCGCCCTCTCCGATAGTGAGCATGGAGTCGGAGTTGATCTTCCCCTTGAATCGCCCATCGATGCGGAAAGATCCTTTGAAGGAGAGATCGCCATTTATTTCTGTTTCTTTGTCGAAGAAGCCTGTAATCTTGGCTTCATCAAAATCCCGTTTACGTTCTTTCATTCGGTCACTCCTTTGATTTTTTCATAGATTCGATTGAGGTCGTCCAGCGTGTAATAATATATTTTGAGGACTCCTTTATTTTGGTCGCCCGAGATAGTCACTTTTGTACCCAAATGTGTCAGCAGGTCCTCCTGGAGTTGCATAAGGTCGGGATCCATAGGGGGGGGCTGTTTTGGCTCATCCGGGTTGAGAAGTCTGCGGACCCACTGCTCCACTTTGCGAACAGAAAGGTTCTTGGATACGATTTTCGCGGCCATGGATTTCTGAAGTTTGGGTTCTTCGATGGTGATGAGTGCCCGGGCGTGTCCCATAGTCAGTTTCCCGTCGGCGATCAGGTCTTGAACTTCTTGGGGTAGCTTGAGAAGCCGCAGAGTGTTGGCGACAGATGTCCTGTCCTTGCCGACCCTGTCGGCGATATCCTGTTGGGTGAGTCCAAACTCCTGGGACATCCTCTGGTAGGCCAGGGCCACTTCCAAGGGGTTGAGGTCATCTCTTTGGAGGTTTTCAATGAGAGAGATCTCGTGCTGCTGCGCTTTGTTCAAGGTGCGGATGAGAACCGGGATTTTTTGAAGGCCCGCCTTCTTGGCTGCACGCCAGCGGCGTTCACCAACAATGATTTTGTAGGATCCTTCTTCTGGAACGGCGACCACAGGCTGGAGGACACCTGTTTCCCTGATGGATTGAGCCAGTTCATCCAAAGATTCCAGATTCTGCCTCATACGGGGCTGCAGGGGATTCGGCTTGAGCTGGTCGATGTCCATCTCCATGAACCGTTCTTCTTTGATAATCCCGAATTCTTCGGGCATGAATGCTTTCAAGCCTTTTCCTAATGCTTTTTTTGTCATCGTTGGAGAAACTCCTCGGCAAGATTGAGATAAGACTGGGCTCCCCTGGATTTGATATCATAGAGGAGGATGGGTTTGCCAAAACTGGGGGCTTCGGCCAACCTCACAGTTCGGGGGATGATCGCGTCGTAGATGATATCCTTGAGGGATTGACGGACCTCATCGGCCACCTGCTTGGTCAAATTTGTCCTCTCGTCGGCCATGGTCAGGACGATGCCTTCGATTTTGAGGCCGGGATTCAGATGGGTCCGGACTTCATCCAGTGTCCGAAAAAGGTCGGGGATTCCTTCCATGCAGAAAAATTCAGTTTGGATCGGGATCAGCACGGAATCGGCGGCTGACAAGGCATTGATGGTTAAAAATCCTAGAGAGGGAGGGCAGTCGATGAAAAAAAAGTGGAATAGTTTTTTTATTTTGCTGAGTGCATTCTTCAGCCGGCTTTCCCTGTTAGCCTGGTTGGTGATCTCCACTTCAAATCCCGCGAGCTCAGGAGAACAGGGACAGATGTAGAGGTTTTCCAGCTCGGTGGGGTGGATGTAGTCCATCATGTAAAGTCCATTCATGAGAGCGGGGTAAATACCCTCATTCGGGACCTTTTTCTTGCCCAATCCGGCTGTAGCCATCCCTTGTGGATCAAAATCTATGATGAGAACACGTTTGTTTTTGACAGCCAGGGATGCCGCCAGATTGATGGCCGTGGTGGTCTTCCCCACGCCTCCTTTCTGATTGGCGACAGCGATGACCTTGCTCATCGTTCCCTCCGTGTTTCACGTGAAACACTCCCAGGCCTTCCCCTCTTTCTGTGCCCATTGAGGCCTATTGAGGTTCTAATTTTCCCTTTCCTCTCGGCCTTTGGCGGTCATTGCGGATTTTACCCTCGATCTGGCCCTTATTTTGAGGTGAATGTGAAGATTTGTGATGGCTGCCGGCGTGAGCCCGGGTATCCGTTTGGCTTCTCCAATGGTCTGGGGCCGGTATTGTGCCAATTTTTCTCTGACCTCCCTTGTCAAACCGGGAATTCGCTCAAACTCGAGGTCCAGAGGAATTTTTTCCTGCTCGATTTTTCGCAACCGGTCGATGTCTTTAGCCTGTTTCTTCAGATAACCTTCGTATTTGACCTCTGATTCAATGTGGCGGACCTCTTCCTCTGTCAACTCGACGTCAAATTTTTTATATTCTAGCACATTTTGAAAAGTCACTTCAGGTTTTTTTAGCCAATCTTTGTAGCTGATTGGTGGGCTCGACCCCCTTTTAATCTTTTCGGATTCGAGCACATGGATAGTTTTTTGGATTCGTTCCTGTTTTTTTTGGAATGCGTCGTGCTCCTCTTCTGAGATGAGTCCGATTGTGTGGCCGTAGGGCAGGAGACGGCTGTCAGCATTGTCAATTCGCAGTTGAAGCCGGTATTCTGCCCGAGATGTGAACAGGCGGTAGGGTTCCTCGACCCCCTTGGAAATGAGGTCGTCGATCAAAACAGCGATGTAAGCTTCATCCCGGCGAAGAATCAGCGGTTTTCTCCCTCTGATCTTGAGCACGGCATTGATGCCTGCCATCAATCCTTGGGCTGCCGCTTCCTCATAACCCGATGTCCCGTTGATTTGTCCGGCCAGATAGAGCCCGGGGATAGAGCGGGTTTCCAGGGTTGGATGCAACTGGGTGGGAACGACGGCGTCGTATTCAATTCCGTAAGCTGGCCTGAGGATTTCCGCCTCGTCCAAACCGGGAATGGTCTTGAGGATTTCCTTTTGAACTTCAAGGGGTAGGCTTGAAGAGATGCCGTTGACATAGATTTCAGCTGTGTCCTGTCCTTCAGGCTCGAGGAAGAACTGGTGCCGCCGGTGATGGGGAAATTTTACGACCTTGTCCTCGATCGAAGGGCAGTAGCGGGGACCGATGCCGCTGATTTTTCCGCTGAAAAGGGGCGATTTATCCAGACTCTTTCCGATGACATCATGGGTTTTCGGGTTGGTATGACCGAAATAGCATTCAATTTTGTTTTCTAAAGGCTTCCGATTACGGAATGAGAGTGCTACAGGGCGAGGATCGCCGGGTTGTTTGGTGAAGCGAGTCCAGTTGATCGTTGCTTTGTGGAGCCGCATCGGCGTTCCTGTCTTGAGGCGGAATCGTCTCAGTCCGATGGCTTCCAAATTCTCACTCAAATGATGGGAGGCGGGCTCGTTGGCCCGGCCGGCAGAATAGTGATGGAGCCCGATGTGAATCACCCCATTGAGGAAAGTGCCGGGCGTCAGGATCACGGTGCGCGAAAAAAGCTTGTTTCCCTCGAGTAATTCAACCCCCACTGTCTGTGAGCCTTCGATCAATATCCTGGTCACGATTCCTTGAAACAGGGAGAGATTCGGAATGGATTCCAGCCAGTTTTTCATGGACAGGCGATAACGGGTCTTATCGGATTGAGCCCGCGGTGCCTGGACAGCTCCTCCCCGGCTCCTGTTCAAAAGGCGAAAATGGATCCCGGTCTCATCGGCCAACAAACCCATGATCCCGCCGAGAGCATCGATTTCACGGACCAGGTGGCCTTTGGCCAATCCCCCTATAGCCGGATTGCAGGACATCTGGGCGATCGTCTCCAGGTTGATGGTGATCAGGCAGGCCGACAGTCCCATCCGGGCTGCCGCATGGGCAGCCTCACAGCCGGCATGGCCGGCTCCGACAACGATGAGATCATAATCGGGTGAGACACGCATTTTGGCTCCTATTTGCCGACGCAGAATCTATGGAAGATGTCGGTCATGATGTCCTCGGAACGGATTTCTCCCGTCAATTGTCCGATTATGGGGAGAACTTTACGAATCTCCTCTCCGTAGATATCCTCAGGATAGCCCTCCTCGAGGAGTAGGGATCCGTTGTCCAGGGCATTCCTGATATCTTCAAGGAGAAGCTTTTGACGGAGGTGGAGAATGATGTCTTCGTTCAAGTCTTGAGCGGGGATAAAAATCTCGGCAATCTTGCTCGTGAGCGTGTCGAGATGGGTCCGTTTTAGAGCAGAGATTTCAAGCAGAGGGGTTTTTGGAGCCAGATCGCGAATGGCCCCCATCTCAATTTTTTGTGGGAGATCAATTTTATTCACCAGAAGGATGCATTTCTTGTTTTTGTATTTTCGAATCAGTTCTCTGTCCTCTGAAGTCGCCCCTTGAGACGCATCGAGGAGGAGGAGGATGCCGTCAGCCTTGGAGGCCAGTGCCTGGCCCTTTTTGATCCCGGCTTTTTCGATAGGATGGGCTGTTCGCTCTATGCCGGCCATGTCGACCAGGGTGAAGATAGTGTCTTCGATCTTGACCTGTTCGCGAAGATAGTCACGCGTCGTGCCGGGATAAGGTGTTACAATAGCCCTGTCCTCATCCAGGAGGGCATTGAAGAGTGTCGATTTGCCCACGTTTGTGCGCCCGGTGATGGCCAGAGTTTGGCCTTCAGTCAAGCTCTTACCAAAATCATAGCTCTGGATCAAATTTTCCACAGTGAGCTTGGCCTTGCCGATGGTTCTGCTGATGGTTTTGGTGGAGATCTTCAGGCCTTCATCTGGAAATTCGATGCTGGCCTCAATCTGGGAGAGCAGGTGAATCAGATTTTTCCGGAGCGATGCGATCTTCTTCGACAGATGTCCCTCTACCTGTCGGAAAGAAATTTTAGCCTGGGTTAAAGAAGACGCTCTGATCATATCATCGACGGCCTCAGCTTGGAGGATGTCGATGCGTCCGTGGAGGTAAGCCCGGAGCGTGAACTCGCCCGGATCAGCATGTCTCGCCCCCAGCCTGATACCGAGGCGGACAATTTCCTCGAGAATGACGGGACTTCCGTGACAGCTGAGCTCAACGACCTCTTCCTTAGTGTAGGTGCGGGGAGGAGGAAAATACGTGAGATAGGCGGTTTCGAAGGTCTCTTTGCTCTCAAAATCATAGATGTAACCCAAAAGTGCACGGCGGGAACGGATTTTTTCTCTGCTTTGCTTCGGTTTGAACATTTTTTCGGCGACAGCGAGGGCCGTGTTACCGCTGAGGCGCACCACACCCAGTCCTCCGTAGCCCGGAGCTGTTGAAATCGCTATGATCGTGTCTTCCAGCAAAGGCCTTTCCTGTCAAAACAGCATGCAATGATATTATACCCGCTTTTTTCTCCCAATGTCATGTCTCGTGGAGTGGGCATGTCCAAAACTATGCTCCAAAATCCATGAGTGCGCAGAATGATGAATGGTCGGGGAAAGTATGGACCGGAGTCAGTCTTTATGGGGCATGATTTTCATGCGCTTCAGGAATCCCTCTCCGATGCTTTCGGAAGTTATTCCCGGAATTTGATTCACGGTGACATGGACGATCCGTCTCTCGTAGGGATTCATGTAGTCAAGGATTTCGTTCTCACCCGAATCTTGCACCCTCTGGGCCACATACTGGGCGTGATCCTTCAGTTCCTGTTCTTTCCTCTGTCTGAAAAAGTCGCAATCCGTCTGGACTTTTCTGGACGAGATCTTGTTGAGAAGATGCTGGAGAGCGAGCAGCACGGATCCATCCTTCCGGAGCAGGAGGCGTTTGTCCGGCCCGTCAAAGATGATGTAGATGATGTCCTTTTTCATTTTGGTGTGATATTTGAGTTCTAGAGGCAAGAGGGCCAGGAGTTTATCCAGAAATTCGGATGCCGTTCCCCCGCCGGTTTTGGACTTGGGCTGAGCCCTGATCACAATCTCTTTGCTCTTGATGCCGAAGAGCTTTGTTTTTTCGGCAACGATCTCATAGTCGAATTGCTCCCTGGACAACTTCAACCGGTGCTCAGCCAAGCTGATGGCGTCTTCCAGGTTTCTGCCCTTGAATTCTTGGTGGTCGTTATTTTTTTCGTTTTTTTCCATGAGCCTCTCTTTTTTTCTTTTGGCTGATGCGATTCATGATGTGCTGTTGCCCGATTTGCAGGATGTTGTTCGTGAGCCAGTAAAGCACGAGACCGCTGGGGAAGTTCATGAAGAATATGGTCATGATCACAGGCATGATGAGCATCATGCGCTGTTGAGTCGGATCGGCGCTTGTGGGCGTCATTTTCTGGGAGATGAATTGGGTGATTCCCATCAGGATAGGTGTCACGTAGAAGGGATCTCTCACTGAAAGGTCGGTAATCCAGAGCATAAAAGGACTGTGCCGGAACTCGATGGACACGATCAAAAGCCGGAAAAATCCCCAAAAAACGGGTAGTTGGATGAGCATGGGCAAACATCCACCAGCCGGGTTGACACCGTGCTCCTTGTAGAGCTTCATCGTTTCTTCATTCATCTTTCGTCTTTGAGCGATGTCCTGTTTGGCCTTTTTGTACTTGGCTCTGATAGCTTTCATCTTGGGTTGCAGTTCCTGCATTTTGGTCATCGATTTTGTGCTCTGGTAGGTAAGGGGGAAAAAGATGATTTTAATAAGGATAGTGAGAAGGATGATGCTCAGACCCCAATTGGGGATAATGTTATGGATTTGTTTGATGGCAAGGTAGAGTATTTCGGCGATAAATCCAAAAAAACCGTATTTTATGACCTTGGTCGTACCGTGGCCCAGCTCTTGAAGAGAATCATACTGTTTGGGTCCGATGTAGACCCTGTCTGTGTGGTTGACCGAGAGGTAAAAATAGGATTGTTCCTCTATGGTGTCCTTGATGAACTGGACACTCGTTTTTTGCGGAGAGGTGAGGAACAGCGCTGTGAAGTACTGGTCGATGTAGCCTGCCCAATCGACAAAGGTGAAGAGACTTTGCTCAGGTTTGTATTTCCGTTCATCCACGTGAACTGTGCTGTCGCCTGCCTTGACGGCGATTCCTGGGTTCCCTCCAAAACGACCTTTTTGGTCTTCCGGCTTTGGGTTGCCGATGCTGGGGCCCCAGAGAACACTCGGTTCAATTTCCTGTCCGCTCTTCCAGGCTCTCACCCGCATATCAAAGTCATACAGCCCGTCTCTAAAGATGAATGTTTTCTCCACGCGTGTCCCCTGCTCGTCGGCATACTGAAAGAGAATAGTGCCTGATTGGCCTGAGTTCAGGTCCAGCTTGGACGAGGACGCCTTGAAGAAAGCGCTGTTGATAGCCTGGTCGAAATCCGGATCATCCGTACGCAGGGCAAAGGGAAATATACCCCTTGTTTCTGCCTGATGGGAGACGATTTCCAGGTCTTCTCCTTCCGCGTCTTTGTGGTCTTTGAGCCGCCAACTCTTGAGAACCGCACCCCGGTTGCTCCAGACTGCCCGATAGCGAGAGGTGTCGATGACGATCTCTTCGTCTCCCTCGCCTGATATGGGCTCAAAGTCTTCAGGTTCTTTTGTTTGCGGCGCCTCTTTGGCCTGCGCGGGTGCTTTTTTCGGAAGGGGGGTCTCCGGTTGCGCCTGGACTTTTGCAGGCTGCTCCGGAGCTTGTGCTGGCGCCGGCTCCTGCTTGACAAAGAGAGCTTGATATCCGATGAGAATGAGAAAGGAGAGAACAATGGCAAGAAGTAATCGCTTTTCCATGGGTGTTTCCTTTATGGGACAGGATCTATTCCTCCAGGATGAAAGGGGTGGCACTTGAGAAGTCTTTTCGATCCCAGGAGCAAGCCTCTGATCACGCCATATCGGCTTATCGCTTCGTAGGTGTAGTCGGCACAACTGGGTACAAACCGGCAGTTGTTGCCCAGCAGCGGGGAGATGAGTCTTTTGTAGGCCTTGATCAATATGAGAATTGCTTTTTTCATCAGGGTTGTCAATTTTGGCTTATGGACTGCAACGCACTGAGGTAGGCCTCCTTGAGTATCTGCCAGGGGACTTCATGCGCTTCCCTCTTGGCGATGATGAGCAGGTCTAAATTTTTTTGGAGCACGTGTTTGTTCTTGCGGTAGAGAGCTCTCAAACGGCGTTTGATCTTGTTTCTCACGACTGCTCGACCTACCTTCTTGCTTGCAACCACAGCCATCCTAGAATAGCTCAAATCATTGGTGAGGTAGATGAGGGTGAAATATCTGCCTCTATAACGATTGCCTTTTTTATAAAGAAATAAAAATTCTTTCTTTGTTCTTATCCTCTCTCGAGGAGCGAGAGTTTCTGACATCAAGCGGAAAGCTTTTTTCTGCCCTTTTGCCGTCTGCTCTTGATTACTCGTTGCCCGCCCTTGGAGCGCATGCGCACGAGGAAACCGTGGTTCTTTTTTCTTTTTCTCTTGTTGGGCTGGAACGTCCTTTTCATAGCACTGCTCTCTTCCTGCTAGCTTCGAGTAAGATATGTTAATAAACCTTCGGCTGTCTGTCAAGGCAGAACATTCCTTGGGACCGTAATTTTTATAAGGACTTTTTTTGGGCTCGACCGAGGATGTGGAAATAGCGCAAGTGCATTTTTTCTCCGCGGCCACAAGGAAGCCGGAATAGAGCGGGACAATATGAGCATATTTCTTACTCAATATTATAGTAATGATAATAGTATACATGGCTTCAGTAAGAGATCAACAGAGGGTTCATTTTGAATGAATAAATCATCGTCATAAGGATGCCTAACTCTCTCATACTGCCCCGTAGTTTGGTCCTTGGCCACTTTATCGGTATATTGGACCAAATGAAGAAACCGGACTTTTCGGTGTTGTTTTCTCAGATACCTACCGGGCCTTAGAACGGAAGGCCATTTATTATATTTTCTGTTCTTCCGGATCGACCTTCAAATTTTCCATCCAGTTGGAGTGAGTTGTGCGCATAAGCCGCATCGCAACCTATGGGCGTATGGATGTAAAAGTTAACAGGCGAATCCGAAATACAGGACTGAATCTCTGGTCAATCGAAAGCCAATTTCCGGAGATTTAGTGTGCGGAGACATTAAAAAATAAAAGACATTTGACACGTATCTGTGGTTTGATTATAATAAACCTCACCAAATGAATGGATTAAAGATTGGGGACAAAGTCATTTATCCCAATCAGGGCATTGGCATCGTTGAAAATATCCAGGAGGAGAATTATTTCGGGGAGAGCTTTTGCATATTTCATGTCAGAATTTTAGCCAACGACACTCTTGTCCTGGTTCCCTCCTCGAATGCCCAAGAGATTGGAATCCGAAAGCCCATCTCCGAGGGAGCGATCGAGAAAACATTCAACTTGATTGGCAATGGTGTCGTGGATGTCACCATGAATTGGAAGGGGCGATACAAAGAACACGTGAATCTCATGAAATCAGGTCAGATGCGGGATATGATTCTGGTTCTGAAAAGCCTGTACTATTTGAATCTGATAAAGCCCCTGTCCTTCCGTGAAAAAAAGATGATGGAGAAAGCCAAAGATCTTATTGCCACCGAAATTTCCGAGGTCTCCGATATTCCTTTTGATTTGATTGAACAAAAGATCATGGATTCTCTATCCACATGCTTCGAAAATATAGAACCCCAATTCGATTCTTGACCATAAAGATGCCTCTTCCTGCCTTTTCCTTTTAAGACCCAGAAAAGCCTATCCTGACCGATTGAGGAATGAAACCGCAAGCCAGACTCATCACCAAGAACAAGAAGGCCTTCTTCAACTATGACATACTCGAAACTTTTGAAGCCGGCATTGCTCTTTTGGGAACAGAGGTCAAGTCTGTCAGAGAAGGGCGGATCAGCCTCAAGGAAAGCTATGCTGAAATCAAGGACGGGGAGGCCTTCCTTGTCAACTGCCATATCAGCCTTTATGAGGCGGCTAACAGGTTCAACCATGACCCTTTGAGAGAACGAAAACTGCTTTTGCACAAAAGAGAAATCAAACGTCTTTCGGGAAAGATCAGGGAGAAAGGACTGACCCTTGTGCCCACCCGCATCTTGATCAACGAGAAAGGCCGGGTGAAAGTCGAAATCGGCCTGGCCAAGGGTAAGCGGGCCTATCAGAAGAGGGATGCGATTCGTGAACGGGACCGAGACAGGGAGATGAGGGCGGAACTCAAGAAGTGGAAGAGATAAAAAGCTTCAGGAGCGAGTCGTTATCTGTGTTCGTCGAAGACCCCGCCACCCAGCCCATGCTCCTCACACAGATAACAACTCGCCTGGATTAGGATCTCTTCCTGTGTGCAGCTCACACGGATTGTGACTCGCTTAAGTCTTGGGCCCAGCAAGCCCTTGTCGGTGATTGGGTCCCTCAAATTTTTGCGCGTCTGATATCCTCACCTGAGCGGAATCCATTTGAGTCGGAGGTTCATCGTACAAATACGTACTTGAATAAAAAAGCACGGATGAATTCGAAGGGATGTCTGCGCTCAGCTCAGATTTTTAGCGCCACATCCCCACCCAGTTATCCCCAACATTAGAGGATTCCCCTACACTGTCTCTTCAGCCGTCTACAAATTGCGCTTGATTGTGTGAACCCATTTCACCCTGGACTTTTTTATTCGTGTAACATCTCTGTTTGCCATGCCCGTGCTCGAAACATTTCGACGGATCAACTGCGTTGCCTTTCTTGCTCGACATTTCGGGAAGGCTGGGTTAGGTTGGGTCGGAATCTTCCACTTCGCTTTGGCCATCCCTTCGGATTCATCTTTTGTTGCGTACTAGACACCTAGGTACTCATTATTACAGTGAACCGAATCGGGACGGTTTAGAGGCTGAGTGTGAGGATAAGGGGTGCGTGGTCAGAGGGTTTGGGCTGGCGCCGGCGTCTCGGCCACAGGTCGACTTCGACGTCCTCCACTTTTGCGATGAGGGAGTGGGTGCAGAGGGCATAGTCGATCCTCATCCCTTCATCTTTCCATATCGCTCCGCCTATGTAATCCCACCAGGTGAACTGTCTTTTTTCCGGATATTTGTGCCTGAATGCGTCGACCAATCCCCAGCTCATCAGCTCTTCGAAGACAGTCCTTTCCGCGGGTAGAGTTCCGATGGAGTCCTTGAGAGTTATGAGATCGTGGACATCCGCATCCTCTCGGGCCACATTGAAGTCACCGACGATGAGAAGAGGATCTTCTGGAGTGTGGTGATCCTTCAAGTGTGTCATGAGTTTATGGTACCAGTCTTGTTTGTAGTGGAATTTGTCCTCACCCGCCAAACCTCCGTGGGGGGCGTAGATGTTGATGAGATGAATTCCCTCAACCTGCACGGCTAAAAATCGTTTCTGTTCATCCGCTGTATCTCCGGCAAACCCCTTTTGTGCCTTTTCCAAAGGCTGTTTGGCACAGATGGCCACGCCGTTGTACGTCTTTTGTCCGAACACTTCACAGTGAAATCCCAATTGTTCGAAGTCGGCCAGGGGAAACTGCTCGTCGACAGCCTTAAGCTCTTGAAAACAAACAACATCCAGATCATTCCCCCTGTGTTGTATCCATTCGATGACCAGGTCTTTCCTCACTCTGATGGAATTCACGTTAAAGGTACAGATCTTCATGTGTCATTTCTCCAATTGGCCTGTCAGCTTTATGGCTTCAATCATACTCCTCGGATTCGCTTCGCCCTTACCGGCGATGTCGAATGCCGTGCCATGGTCGGGGGAAGTGCGGATAAAGGGCAGTCCCAGAGTCACATTGACTCCTTCGTCAAAGGACACCAGCTTGAACGGAATGAGCCCTTGATCATGGTAGAGAGCAATAACGACCGTTTCCGGCTCTCCGAACGCCTGGCGGAAGACCACATCAGGAGGATAGGGGCCCTGGATAGCCATCCCCTTCTTCTGGGCGTCCACAATGGCGGGGGAAATTATTTCGGATTCCTCTGTGCCCAACAGGCCCTCTTCCCCAGCATGGGGGTTCAGTCCTGCAACCAGGAAACGGCGGGCTATGAGCTTTTTACCGGAAAGTGATTGCTCCAAACGCAGGAAAAATTCGAACAGATCGTTTTTATTGATTCTTTGGATTGCCTCTATGAGCCGAAGGTGGTGGGAAAAGAGAGCGACTTTGAGTTTTGCCGACCAAAAGGACATGATGGCTTGGGGAAAAATTTGACCGAGGTACTCCGTGTGTCCTGCGTAGGAGATTCCTGCCATACTCCACGAGTGCTTGGATATTGGGGCTGTCACGAGAGAATGGATGAGCCCTTCCCGGGCTATTTTCACGGCTTTCTCGAAAAAAAGAAAGGAGGCTTTGCCGTTAATGGCGGACGGCGATCCCCTGTGCACTGTTTGGACCGGGTTTTCCACTTCATACAGAGAAAATTGCGCTCCTTGGATATTCTGTATCGTTGTGCAGGTTGGGATGTCGAGAGTCAATCCAAGAGACCGTTGCTCCTCGTCGACCGCACGACGGGATCCAAAGAGAACAAAACGGACTTCTGGAAGCAGCGATACCTGAGCTAAAGCTTTGAGTGTGACCTCGGTTCCGATTCCTCCCGGATCCCCCAAGGTGATCCCGATTGTGCGGAGGGTCATTTTCTCGTTCTGGTTGAGGTTTTCCTTGTTGAGGAACTCGGCGCCCGTCCTCTTCTTGGCTCTGGCTTTTCTTCCAGTTTGAGAAGATACTTTATGGCGTGTTTGAATATCAGGAGGTTGGGTTCATCTGTGCGGTTGAGTTTGATACAGTCTTTGTCGTACCATTCGATGAGCCCTTCTACCCTTTCTCCATCCGTGAGCACGACTGCTACAGGCGTCTTTTTGTTCATCTGCTTGAGGTAATAGTAGTTCTCAGCATGAGTGTCATAAGCAGGATGCGTTTTCTTTTTTGCGCCCTCACGGGCCATTCTTTCTTTGTATTCAGAAATATTGGGACGAATAAGCTTCCTGTTCATGGCTGCTTTCTCCGAGAATTAGTAATGTTTGCTAAGAGGAATTTTTATTTGACTCAAATTATACCACTTAATTCGGAAAAACACAACACGAGTCAAGAAATTGGATTAATAAATCATGGGCTTTATGGCCCGGTACCAGTTTTTGGCCAGTTCTCTGTATCCCTCCTTGGAGGGGTGAATACCTGGAAGAAGATTGGGTTGGCGCGAGAAGAGATAATAATTGTCAACGAGGGCAAGGCCGTTGTCTTTCGCCAGCTTATAGATACGCGGATTGATTTCGGTAACAACTCTCTGCCGGGAGCTTTGGCTGAAGGGAAGGGAGACGCCCTCCGGGATAGGGGGGATGGTGGCCAGTACCACCTTTGTCGGCTTGCCTGCACGTGTCTTGAATTGGGAAAAAATGTGGGTTATAGCGGTCATGTTGGCCTCGAACTGGTCCACAGAGGTCTTGTCGCTGTCCTCTCGCACATCATTGGTCCCCAACTGGAGGAGGATAAAATTGGGCTGCTTCCCGGCCATCTCTGCCGCGTTTTTTTTCAGGAATTCGAGATATTCACCAGACGTGTTCCCGTCCCGGCCGTAGTTGAGAACTTGAACCCGCAGGCCGTCTCCCCTGAGGCTCCGCTGGAGGTAACGGGGATATTCGGCTGCTGTGATGCTGTCTCCGGCACAGAGGATGATCACTCCGGGCGGCGAAGAGGAACAGGAATAAAGATAGGCAAGGGCTAGAATCATTAATCCAATGAGACATGACTTTGATTTTTCACATAGACGTAATTTGTTCATAGACACGTTCCTGGTTCTATTGAATTCGTTCTTTTTTAAGGGCCTGGAAAATCAAAGGAAGGACGATGAGAGTCACCAAAGTCGAGGTTATGAGACCCCCGACAACCACGGTGGCCAAAGGTCTCTGGATCTCGGCACCCGGGCCCTGAGCCAGGAGCAACGGCATGACGCCGAAGATCGTGGTGAAACTGGTCATCAGCACCGGCCGCAGTTTGATGTTCACACCTTCCTTGATGGCTTCAACCATAGAGCTTCCTTGTTTGAGGCGATTGTGGAAGGCAGAGATGAGCACAAGCCCATCTTCCAGCGCGATTCCGAAGATGGCGATGAATCCGATCGAAGCCGGCACGCTCATGTAGAGCCCGGTCAACTTCAAGGCAATAATCCCTCCGGTCAGTGCCAGAGGAATGTTGACCAGAATGATGAGCACTTCCTGGAAGGAATAGAAAATCGTGAAGAGAAGTAGAGCAACCAAAGCCAGGGTTAGGGGTGTGATGATCAGAAACCTTTTTCGGGCCTGTTCCTGCAGCTCAAACTGGCCGCCCCATTTGATCATGTGTTCGGGAGGAAGCTGGACGGAGCTTTCAATTTTTTTCTTGGCCTCGGCCACAAAACGCCCCATATCCCGTCCCCGGACGTTGCATTGGATGGTTATATAACGCCTGTTGCCCTCTCGGTTTATCACCCTGGCCCCCTCTACTTCTCTCAGGGTGGCCATTTGGGACAGCGGAACCTGGCCCCCTCCGGGGAGACGGATGAACAGCCGGGCAATCTGGCTGATGTCGTTGCGGTATTCAGGCCTGAAACGGAGGAAAATATCGAACCGTCGCTGTTCTTCAAAGATCTGCCCCAGGGCAATGCCGCCGATGGCCGCCTGGATGGTGTCCTGAACATCGCTGATATTCACGCCGTAGCGGGCGATTTGCTCTCTGTTCAGTACAATCTGAATGTGATTTTGCCCCGTGAACTGTTCCACCTGCACGTCGGCCGCTCCTTGGATGGAATCGACGACCTTTTTGATCTCCAAGGATTTCTCCTTGAGTACCTCGAAGTCCTCACCATAGAGCTTGATGGCCAGCTGGGCCTTGACTCCGGTCAGCAGCTCGTCCAGGTTGTGGGCGATGGGCTGGGTCATGTTCAGAGATATTCCCGGAATACGCGCCAAACTGTGTTCGATTTCGTGGATAAAGTCATTCTTGTTCTCAAAGGACTTCCATTTTTGAACCGGGTTGTAATTGATGAGGATCTCCGCATCATTGACATAGTGAGCGTGGCTTCCCACCTCGCCCCGGCCGATTCGGCTCAGAACTCCCGTAACTTCAGGGATAGCTAAGATGATTTTTTCGATTTTGTTCGTCAAGGCGACAGTCTCATCCAAGCTGATGTTGGGATCAAAGGTGGCTCTGAGATGGAGAGTCCCTTCCTCCAAATAAGGGATGTATTCCCGCCCCAGGAACGGAAGCAGGCTCACGCCGATGGCGAAAATCGAAAAGGTCACCCCAAAGACAATTTTTCGGTGTTTTTGACAGAGGGCAAAGAAGGGAAGGTAGACCTTCTTGATGTTGCGGATCAAGGCCGGTTCTTCGACCGGACACGGCGTGGGTCTCAGGAAATAAAAGGCAAATGCTGGAGCTGAAGCGAGGGCGAAAATCAGAGATCCGGCCAGGGCGAAGGAAATCGTGTATCCCATGGGGCGAAACATGATACCCTCTACGCCGGTCAGGGTGAAAATGGGGAGAAAGACCAGGATGATGATGATGATGGCGAAGAGGAGGGGCCGTCCCACCTCTGTACCAGCCGTGATTATGGCCTGCGTTTTGCTCTCGCCGCAGAGCTGGACGTGTCTGTGAATGTTTTCCACCATGATTATGGCCGCATCGGCAATCAATCCGATGGCAATAGCCAAGCCGCCAAAGGAGATCAGGTCTGCAGCCAGGTTGATGCGCTGCATCAGAATAAAGGAGAAGAGGATAGAGAAGGGAAGAGAAAAAACGGCGATCATGGCCGACGGGAAATTTCCCATGAAGAGGAAGAGAAGGATGATGATCAGGCCAATACCGAGGATCAAGTTGTTCGTGACAGTGGAAAAACACTTCTCCACAAGAGAGGCCTGGTTGTAGAAGGGAACGATTTCCACTCCCGGAGGGAGAGACTTGTTGATCTCGACGATTCGTTCTTCGAGATTTTCGATGACCCGGGCCGTGTTGGAGCCGAACAGCTTGAGGACCATGCCCACAACCTTTTCCCCTTCGCCGTTGGCAAGGGCTGCACCCCTACGGATGGCCGGAAGGATCTGGACAGAGCCGATGTCCCTGAGCTTGACGGGAGTTCCCTGGTGATTGGCCACAACGATGTTTTTCAGATCCTCAACCGTTTTGGCCAGGCCAAGGCTGCGCACGATGTACTCTTCTTTTCCTTTGGTTATGAAGCTGGCGCCGGTGTTCTGGTTGTTTTGGCGCACCCTCTCCATGATCTCGGCGATGGTCAGGTCATATTTGAGCAGAGATTGAGGGGCGATCAGAATTTGGAACTGCTTGACATCCCCGCCGATACTCAACACCTGGGAGACCTCGGACACGGATTTGAGCTCGTATTTCACCAGCCAGTCCTGAATCGTCCTGAGTTCGAGTGGGGGGTAGTTTTCGCCCTTGAGATAGTAGAGGAAGACAAGACCCAAACCCGTTGCGATAGGACCCAGGACAGGGTCGTGAGCCTGCTCGGGAAGTTGATTTTTAACCTCCAGAAGTCTCTGGGCGACGAGCTGTCTGGCCCAATAGATATCGGCTCCATCCTCGAAATAGACGTTGACAAGAGACAGGGCATAGGTCGAGAAGGAGCGAATATTCTTGACTTTGGGCAGGCCGAACATGGAGGACTCGATGGGATAGGAGATAAGCCGCTCAACCTCCTCGGGGGCCATGCCATGTCCTTCGGTATAGACTTGGACAAGGGGGGGTGAGGGATCCGGGAAGACGTCGATGGGCAGGTTCTGGAAGGCCACAAAACCCAGAAAGGCCACGAGCACGGTTGCCAGGACGATAAACAGGCGCTGTTTCAGGGAAAAATTAATGGTTTTTGAAATCACGGGATTGTCTTTCTATCATGTTGACAAGGGATCAGTGAACATGGTCATGACCAAAAGTTCCTTTGGTCATTTCTGTTTTTATAGTGTAAGCTCCCTTAATAACCAGATTCTCGCTGCCCTTCAAACCGTCGGCAATAATCCTCATGTCACCGAGTTTCCCGCCGAGTTTAATGCGGCGATAGGCAAAGGTGTGTTCCCCTTCCATCAGGAAGACAATTTTTTCTCCGTCCAAAGTCTGGACAGCAGTTTCCGGTACCACCAGAATCATGTCTTCGTCCATGTGGTTTTGAACGACTCCCTGAATGTACATGTTCGGTTTGAGGTATCCTTTGCTGTTGTCGACTTCGGCGCGGATTTTTACGGTCCGCAGTTGCTTATCAACGGTGTTGCTGATGTAGGTAATCCTTCCCGGGAACGTCCGATCTGGATAGAGTGGAGAGGTGATATAGACCTTGCTCTGGGCAGAGATGTGCGGGATCTCCTTTTCATAGGCATCCAGGAGGGCCCACAGGGTTGAGAGATTGGACACCGTGAAGAGCACTTTTTCAGGCTCGATGTGTTCGCCCACGATGACATCCCGGAAGATGACTGTTCCTGCCAGCGGCGAGAGAACGCGGAGGTTGGGATCAGCGATTTCGCACTTGTAATCCTTATCCTTTATGGCATCGTTCTTGGCGATGAGCGCGTCGATCTGTGTGTGGGTTATCCCCAGCGAGTGCAGTTTCGACCCCAGGGCACCGTATTCTGTGGTGATCTTTTCATATTCGGCCTTTCGCCTCAGGTATTCCCGCTCTCCAATAGCATTTTTTTCAAGGAGCATTTTTGCTCGTTCGTATTCGATCCTGCTAAGGTTGAGCTTGGCTCTGGCATTCAAAAAATCCGCCTGGACCTGGCCGAAGTCCGGAGAGTTGATCGTGACCAAAACCTGTCCCTTTTTGACCCGGGTGCCCAGGTCGACAGAGAGATGAGCAATCTGTCCGTGGATCAAGGACGTGATATGGGCAGTCCTGTTTTGGTTCAGGGATAAAACGCCCGGGAGCGCAACTTGTGATGCCACGTTCTGCAGGGTGGGATGCCCGACAACGATGCCCCACTCTTTCATTTTATCTGCGGGAATGCTTAAATGTTCACGCGCGTGTCCTTCATGGCCATGCCGGGGCTTCTCTCCTTCGTGAGAGAGGTCTTCTCCCTGTGCCGGGTCCTCTCTGTGTCCGTGCGCCTCACCTTCGTGCTGATGCCGGGCGTCTTGGCTGTGATCGTGAGATTGCGTGGAGTCGATCTTATCGTCACTGCAAAAGGCAAGAACACAAATTGAAAGGATCACGATGATTTTTTTCATCTTTCCTCTTTTTGGAGATCCGGAACGCTGCACCCACTATTTTAGCTTCTTTGACCTTGAATTCCTAGTAATAATCCTTATCGCTTTTGTAAGGTTTAATCGAGGATAATGGAATTCCTTTGCTTTGCGGCCAGGAATAAACGAATCCCGCTGGCTGAGATCGGATTCGAAAAACTTCTCAGATACGCCACCAGTAGGAGAATTTGACGAAGAAAAAGCGCCCTTCGATCTCGTATCGTCCGGGTGCGTATTGGGCCTGGCTGTCATCCACGCCGAAGTAGAACACAGTCCCCGGCACGAGCTCGTAACTCAAGAGGATGCTGTTGAAGATGGCCTTGTCATAGTCGTTGAAATCTGTGATCAATCTTAAGGAGAGATGCCGGGAGATCTGGTAATTGATCCTCTGGCTGAGGATATTGACTTTGTATTCCAGCTCACTGCCCTTTTGCTTGTAAAAGGTGTCGTTGCGGAATTCGTAATGAAGACTCAAGTTCGTAAGAGGCCTGACGAGGATCCTGGTGTTATAGGAGTATTTGAATCCTAAGTAGTGGTTGTCATCGTAGTAAATGCTGTCGCCAGCGCCAAACCCGCCGCCAAAGCTAAGCCAGGAAAAAGGCTGTGAGCCGAAACCTATGCGCAAGCCTTTTTTTCTGTAGTCGACGCCCTCGTATCTTTCAAGACTAAAGCCGAAACCACCCCATATGTGACTGCCCCGCCAACCGCTGGCGAAAAATCCAAACCGGACCTCCTCGTCAGTCAGCCTATCGTTGAAATCGTAGATGCGCTTGTACTCGAATGAGGGACGAATATCCACGATGATGTCGGTCATGGGCAAAAAGGCATAGCTGAGGCGTCCTCCGATGGAGCGAATATCTTTGCGCCTGAAAAAGCCCAAGGAGGCTTCGAAGTCAGGCGGTATATGGAGGTATTCGGCGGAGATGTGGATGTGGCGGCCACGGCGGTTGAGGTTGAAGAGCATGGCCGGAGCAAAGTTGGATTCGAAGTCTTTATCTTCGACTTTGCTTTGGGAGCCGATCACCTGGAAAGAGAATCTGTAGTTGCTCAGAAACTTGAGATGGCCGTCGATACCGGCCACGCGGTTGTAGTTACGGGTGATGGACTGCCCTGACTCGCCCATTTCCATGTCTGTGAAAATCAGGCCGATGTACGATTCGGGAAAGAGGTCCTGTTTGAGCCGCAGCACATTCACGAAACTCCTCTGTATAGGCCCGTCTTCCTCATCCTCATCGTCATCGTCATAGGGCGTGCTGATTCCAGGGGAATTGTAGTCGTAGGCACTCAAGAATCCGAGCGTTGTCCCCCCCATTTTGCCGGAAAGTTTGGCCCCATACTGAGGATTGATAATAGTCCTCGTGTACAACAGCTCGAAGGGTGTATCATAAAAGTCCTTTCCCTCCAGGAAAAAAGGTCTCGTCTCGGGATAGTAAAGATCGTATCTTTGATTGACAGCGATTTGCGGCATGTCGGCTTCGATTTGGCTGAAGTCAGGATTGATAGTGGCGTCTGCGGTCAGATTTGAGGTGATCCCGTATTTGATGTTCAGCCCCGCCTCAGGACCGATCTTTTCCCCTTTCTCTTTCAGTCCGGTGAGAGTGGGCATGACCTCCAGATTTCTTCCTTTGTTCAGGTGGCCTTCAATCTGGATCGTCCCCGATTGGACCAGGAATCCGTTCACGTCCCGCGAACGGGGATACCAGTAGATTTCTTCGTTTTTGCGGCGTATGTTCCTTTTGACCTGGAGACCCCAAACCTGACAGTTGGAGTGTGGAAAACGGATACTTTTGAACGGTATGGACATCTCGATAGTGTAACCCAAATCGTCCATGCGGGCATCCGTGACGAAAAACGTATCCCAGTTTTTATCGATCCTATCAGGCCCGCCGCCTCCGCGCCTTCTGCGCCGCCCCTCGATGTAGATACCGTCTGTTTGAACCCCGCAGGGATTCACACGGAAGACAAAAGCCCTTTTTTTATCGTTGAAAGTGTCCAGATAGACTGAGACTTCGTCGTCGTCTTCAACTTGGTCTCTCTTGGTAAGACAGGCCCGGACAGCTTTTGGGTTCGTATCGTAGCAACGGACGGCGAGGTAGAGATTGTTTTGATCGTGGCCGAGGTAGACGATTGTTTTCTCCGATGGAATTCCCCCTTCGACGGGCTCGTATTGGGTGAATTTCTCCAGGACTGCTCCGGCTTTCCAGATAGGATTGTCCAGTTTCCCATCGATTTTAGGTGGTTGCTGGAATTTGGGGATGATGACTCTGTAGTCGAGGGGATTGATGGATTTGGGGTCGGTTTTATTCGAAGGATAGAGAAGTCCGCCGGCGGCCAAGACCAAGACAAGTGTTGTGATGACGATCCGAATGTACATTCCCGTCCAAAACGGCATATTATAGAATAATTTTCCCCTCTTTGAAAGTTTTGATCGTATATAAGAATCCGAAAAGCCGCTACTGCGTCAGAAATTGTGAAATCCGGATATTCCTTTCCTCCAGATTCATGCCCATATCCCTGTTGAGCACGGCCATGGAAAGTATATAGTCGATAATGGCCCTTATTTCTTCGGAGCGCCTGGCTGCCAATTGACTCTGGTAGTCCAGGACGAAATAGTTCGTCGTCAGCCCGACCTTGAGCTTTTCCTCCTCGGCCTCCAACTGTTTCTCGGCGAGTTCCCGGGCGATTCTAAGGGCATTGATCCGTTTGTAGTTGGATTCGACACTTCTGACCGCGATTTTCAGGTCGGTATAGATCTGCTGTTCCTGGTTTTTCACCCGCAGCAGGGCCTGTTCCAGGTCAACTTTGGCCTGAGCGTGGGCGGCACGCGAGAGGATGGATTTGACAGGCAAGTCCAGAGTTACGCCGAGGGACCAGTTTTTAAAATTGAATCCGAAGACATCGTTCAAAGATTCTCCGCGACCCCCGGGAATAGTGGCTATCGGAGGTCCGAAGGGATTTTCTGGATCTAAAATGAGTTGATCTCCGGATACGCCTGGACTCCAATAGGTGGCCTGAAGGGTCAGGCCCGGGAGCAGTTGATTTTTGGCATAGCTCAGATTGAGCTCATAGTTTTCAAGCCCCAGCCGGGCAGACTCGAGATCGGGCCGGTTTTGCAGGGCTACGGTCAGGGCTTCTTTGAGATTGATGTCTTTTTTTTCATAAACGGGTTGATCTGTGGGTATGATTTTGATGTGATCGGCGTCCGGTGTTTCTACAGCCAGGTTGATGATCAACTTGAGACGGTCTTCCATGTTTTTAACTTCTGTTTCTGCAGCCAGGATGTTGGCCTCACGGGAGGCGACTTGCGCTCTGGCACTGATAATCTCGATCGGCGCCATGGTTCCCACTTCGACGGCTCTTCTATTCTTCTCCAGGAGGTCCTGGGCTAGCCTTAGCGATAAACGGTCCACTTCCAGTGTCTCGATGGCATAGACGAGTTCCCAATAGGCGTGTTCCACAGTGTAGACAGTTTCCTGCAGGGATCGTCTGAGCTCTTCCTGGGAGACGCCGAAGTTGGTTTGAGCGATAAGGATTTCCCGGCGGGCCATTGTTGTCCCGAAATTCCTGAGGAGAGGCTGACTGAAAGTGAAACGCATCTCGGAACGGTAGCTGGGATTGACCGTGATTCCGGTTCTGTTGGTGTCATACCTCGAAGTATCCAATTCAATTGAAAAGCTTCCTCCTGTTGGGATTTCCTGATTGATAGTCAGCGCTAACTGATTGTATTTGGTCTTGAGAATACCAGCGGCATCTAGAAAGGAGTAAGAGGCTTGCTCTTGATCGGCGTAAAAGGCATTGAAACTCATGGTCGGCAGAAATTTTTCCTTAGCTTGGGATATGTCAAGCTCCCTGAGCTGGGGAGTCAAGTACTCGATGGCAACGCCCAGATTGCGCTCCAGGGCTTTGGCAATACAGTCCTGGAGAGAAAGAGAGAGACTCCGCTCTTCCTCCGCTCCATGGGCAGGAATGCCCAGACCAATCAAAAGGATAACCACCACACCTGCCAATCGTCTTCTCATCGTTGTCCTCCAAAAAATGGGAGCTTTGGCGTATATGTGTGCCCCTGCATTCGGCTGTGTTCAGGAGTGAAACTCCAAACCCGTCTCTTCCGTTTCATCATCACTTCCCCTCTCTTTCGTGGCGTGAACGTTCTTCCCTCTTTTTTCTCTCTTCATGGTCCTTTCTTATCCGCGCTTCGTACCTTTCGATCATGGCATCGAATTTTTTGCTTTGGTTTTCATCCAGAACACTCTTCACCTCGGCGATCATCTGGGAGCGGATACTTGTTAAGCTCTTATGAATCTCTTTGCGGAGGGTACGAAACCGCTCCTCATTGCTGTTGAAAAGCTCTTTGATTTTATCCTGTTGTGCGGAAGATAGGTTCAGTTCCTCGGCCATTATTTCCAGAGTCGGGAAGTGGGGAGATTTCCGTCTTCGGTTCGAATCCTTTCCCTCCCTGTCCAGGATAAACTCATCGAAGAGAACGCCACAGACACCGCCCGCGATGAAGACGACGATGAGGGAGAGAATTATCCAGATTTTGTAGTTATTTGTCATGGAAATTTTTCCTCGGTGCTTGGGACTCCTCGCGGGACGCAAAGATGAGCCTCATGTTTTTATCCTCCACTTTTTCTTCGTCGAGAATTGAGCTTGATTCCTCGAGGGGATTTTGGTTTTGGAGAAGAAAAGCTTCGGATGAGCTGAGCTTCTCCGGCTTCCGGAGGTCGATCACAGCCAGGGCACCGGCCAGTATCACAACGGTGATCAAGGCAACAGGGACAGCCCGGAATCCCCACAGCTTCCATTGGGCCCAGGGATTGACCACTCTTATCCTTTTCAGCTTGGGCTGGAGCCTTTCCCAGAAATAGGGTTTGGGTTCCGGGCAGGCGGTCATCTTCAGCGTTCCGACGATGGTTTCGTATTCCTTTCGGATGCGCGAACATTCCGGACAAATTTTGAGGTGCTTTTCCAAAATTTCAGCCTTTGGCTTATCCAGCAACCCATCCAGAGATTTAAGAAGAAGCTTTTCGGCTTGACGGCAATTCATGACTTTCCTCCCTCGGATCCCGCATAAAGCCGGACTTTGCGTCTCAGCATTTTCCTGGCTCTATGCAGCCGTGAATCCACGGTTCCCGGAGAGATATTCAAAATCCGGGAGATCTCGGCATAAGCCATTCCCTGCATATCCCGGAACGAGATTATGATCCGGTATTTCTCCGGCAGGGTATCGAGCGCTGCGTGGACAATCTTTCGTTTTTGCTCTTGCTCCTGTTCCTTTTCCTTCTGGAGTATCCCGTTGTCCTTCTCGGCAGGGATAGCTGTGATTTCCTCGAAGGAAACCAGTTTGAGCGGACCAATCCTTCTCAGGTAGTCTTTGGTGTGGTTGGCGGCTATCCTGTAAAGCCAAGTGCCGAACCGTGATTTTTCCTTAAATTTGGGAAGCGCAAAATAAGCCTTGATGAACACCTCCTGGGCCAAGTCATCGGCTGCATCTCTGTTTCGGGTCAGGCTGTAGGCCATGTTAAACACTTTTGTCTTGTAGGCGTTGACGAGGGCCTCGAAGGCCTCCTCGTCGCCATCTTTGCTCCTCCGAACGAGCTCTTTTTCGTCCATGGCTGATCATAGTCGATGCCTCCTCCCACATTGTTTAGACGGAGGTGGCGTTCATATCTTCCCTTAATAAAAAGTTTTTATGGAAATCCAGCACTTTGAAATCACGAATCGGTCTGATAATCGGTTTCTATTTTAGTTGATCTTAAGGGATTTCAAAAGGAGAATCCGTGCGGGTTGTCAAGAAACTGTGGACCGTCCTTTATCTTTTAAAAAATGTGTCTTCAAGGCCAGATGCCGACAATTTTGTGCTGTTCCGACAAATTTGTCAGATTCCACGTCCTCTTTTAAAATTTAACCTCTTCAAAATCAAGTAGATAGCAAATGGCACGCACCTTGCATTTGATATTGCCTTCATTCACTCAAGGAGGTTACAATGAGCATGAAGAAAATTTTTACGACTTTTGGATTCTTTGTGATCCTTGGCGTCGGCGTTGGTGTCGCCATGCCGCAAAATGGGGCCCCGGAGAAAAATCAAGTGCAAGAAAAGAATAAGGTTCGAAGCAGCACACAAGGCAATGAGCGGGCGCCTTTTCAAAACAGGTTGATGTTCAGGGATGAAAACGGAGACGGCATTTGTGACAGCTACCGCGACCACGACAACGACGGTATTCCCAACGGTCAGGATCCGGATTGGTCCAGAGCCAAAGAGGGGAAGGGCAGCCAGGGTCGATTTGGGAATAAGAGTTCTGGCAGTAAACAGGGTCTCAGAAACGGACAAAGAAACAGCAACAAGCAGACATTAAGACAAAGTCGCAGCAAAGCTGGAATGGGCCGGAGCGGCAAAGGCAACTCACGTGGCCATTCTGGGAAGGGTGGAAAATAACACGCGTGGCCAATTTGTTTGGCAGGAGGGGAGAGGAGAACATCTTTTCCCCTCTATGTTTGAGAGAGTGAAAATGAAGATATTCATACATTTTGTTCTAGCGATGGTGTTTGTGAACAGCTATCTGGGTGCGGATTCGCTCTTTCTTTCCCTTGTCCAAAACATGACCAATAATCTCTTCCAAAATAGGTTATCTGAGGCTGATCAGGTTTCGAACCTGAGTTTTTCTCTAGATAAGGACTTTTCAAGTTTTTCCTTGTTTTCTTCCGGCGAGTATTCCTATCTTTTCGAAAACTCCGACGTAATCTATTGCAGCTTAGAACTGGGGATGGATTACCTCCATCCCCTCGGCGGGAAGACGGCCTTGTATGTGTCGCTCACCGGCAGCGGCACTTTCTACAAGGAGGACTACCGTGACTTCAACTACCTCAATGTGAATGGCTTCATGGCTCTGAAAAGTTATATTCACCAGACATCCATTTTGAGATCCCATTACTCGTTCGTGTACAGAAAGTACAGGGCCCCCCTCTTCGATTATTGGAGTCATGGCTTATTCCTGTCCGTGGATAAATATTTTCAGTCCCGGACCACGTTAAAGGGCGAACTGAACTGGGGATTCAAATATTTTACGCACCCCTACCAGGATGAGGACGCCGATGTGGAGCTAGAGAGGCATGTTTTTCATAGAGGCATGGGAAAGGGGCGTCATTCCGGCGGGTCCACGCCGTCACGGCCGTCGCTGGAATCCGAGGGTGAGGGGATTCAAATCATTTCTCTTTCCGCGCTCCTGGCACAGGGCCTCGGGAATAAAGTGGGGCTCAACTTTTCCGTTACAAAACAAATGGTGATTTCCGGGCAGAACCCGTTTGAATCTGTGTATGAGTTTTACTTGGTTGAAAATCCTTCCTATGATCGTTTTTCCTGGGATGGGTATGAGGCAGGGAGTCAATTGACGGTGCTCATGCCTTGGACGGTTAACTTGAAAATAGGGTATACTTATTCCAATAAGATGTTTCCGGGAATTGAGAGCTATAGTCTGGAAGAGGAGTCCCTTGGGATAACGCGCCGGGATCGCCGCGGCCGCATCGATTTGAGACTCGAAAAAATTTTCGCCCGCATCTCTGTCTTTGTGCACTATGCCTTTGTCGACAACCGGTCAAACGATCCCTTGTTCGATTGGAATGGCCACTTTATCTCTTTGGGATTTGAGTGGAATCATTTTTACGGGGGCCAACAATGAAGCGGCGGCTGTTTTTGCTGGCTTATCTCCTCGGCTGTTTGATTATCAGCGTGTCTTTCGGACAGAAATCTCGGCACTTTTACAACGTGGACAGCGAGAAAAAGATTGAGGGCCGGATTCAAGATATAAAGATGGAACCGCGCTATAAGAGTACGGCGCCCTTCTTGGTAATCAAACTCGCAGAGAACGGCACGCAAACAGTATACAATGTGGAGATCAGCCCTATCTGGTTCTTCGATCAGGATTTTCACAAGGGAGAAGATTTGACTGTGATCGGTTCTTATTATCTCACTGATGGGAAAACACCCAGCATCATAGCTCGAGAAATACGCTACCGAGGGAGGACGCTCGCCCTTCGAGACAAGCATGGCTTCCCAAACTGGAGGGGCGGACAGATGAAGGGAAAAGCAAGGAAAAGAGGCAAGGGCAAGATGGGGTTGTGAAAAGACAGAACTATCTCCTCTTTTTTTATATTCCGCTTTTGGGCTTTATGATTATTTTTTTCGCTTTTTCTTCTTTGAACCGGAGCTACATTAAAGGGAAAGTGGAAAAACTCGTGGATGAGCAACTTCAAGCCACAGCCGGAATTCTCAAAGTCAATTTTTCTCACCTTTTGAAAGAAAATTACACACCGGAGCACATTTTTGCTCAATTTTCAGCGGAAGAAGATATATACTACATGGCCCTTTTGGATGAAAACAAACAGATTCTGGGATGGCGATCTCAGTTCGAGGGATACCTTCCCCTGTCTGAGGAGTCGCTGAAAACGGAGCGAACCTGGATCATCGATTCACCGGCAGGCAAAATATTCAATTCCTTTTCATCTTTTTCCCTGGCTAACAGCCGGGTCTATTATCTCTACCTCGGATATTCCTTGGCGGAATTAGAGGAGATGATGCTCCGTTCCCGGAAGAATTTTCACCTCATCTTCGGCATCATCGTTGCTGTCGGTATTTTCTTTTCTGTCGGGCTCTACCGGCTTCAAGTCCACTACCTGAACAAAAAGAGGGAATGGGAGGAAGAGAAAAGGGAGAAGCAGAGATACAGGGACATGTCTGCCCTCACTTCCGGAGTGGCCCACGAGATCAAAAATCCCCTTAACAGCCTGGCGCTTCTTTTTGAGTTACTGTCCAAAAAAGCTCCGTCCGGCACTGAAGAGGACATCGCTTCGGGAAAAGAACAAATTCGGAGGATATCCCGGATCATCGACCAGTTTTCCAGTTCACTGCGGCCGGTGGAGCTGCGAAAAGAAAAATTTCTCTTGGAAGATATTGTTTCGGATGTTCATGCCTCTCTCGCTAGAGAGGCCACAAAAAAGGGTGTTCAGATCCAATGTGCATCATATCCCGATATCGTGCTGCTGGCAGATAAGGGATTGTTGAGACAGGTGTTGCACAACCTGGTCAAGAACGCGCTTGAAGCCAGTGATGGAGGGACTGTGTTCATCCGCACCGGCCGGGAGAAAAAGCGCGTCAGTATTTCAGTGCAGGATACGGGAAAAGGAATGACTAAGGGCGAGAAAAAGCGTGCGTTCGAGCCCTTTTTCTCGGGGAAAAAAAGTGGAATGGGAATTGGTCTTTACCTCGTGCAAAAGATTGTCCAGGCCCATGAAGGGCAGATTCACTGTGTGAGTGAAGAGGGAAAAGGGACGACATTTATCATCGAAATTCCCGGAGGATAGGATGGATCGAGCTAGTCTATTGGTGATCGAAGACGATCGACTTCAGCGCAAACTTATCAGGGAGAACTTGGAAAGGGAAGGATTCACGGTCCATGACGCAGAGTCCGGAAGGGAGGCACTGGAGATCGCCAGTCAGAAGACGACGGACGTGGCCATCGTCGACTTCAAACTGGATGGAGAGACGGGTATTCAGGTCATCCAGAAGCTGTTGGCTCTGAACCCCCTTATCACGCCCATCGTCGTGACCGCTTTCGGCAATATTGAGAATGCCGTGGCGGCCATAAAAGCCGGTGCCTATGACTACATTGTCAAACCCATTGACTTTGGCCGACTTTTGTTCGTGATCGAGAGGGCGTTGGAACGGCAAAGACTGCAGAAGGAAATTGCACAGCTCCAGGGCTCCCTGGAAGAGAAGTTCAGCTCAAAGCATTTCATCTTCTCTTCGGCCAAGATGGAGGATATCGCTTTTCTGATGGCCAAGGCGGCCAAGAGCGATGCCACAGTGCTCATTTCGGGTGAGACGGGAACAGGAAAGGATTTTGTGGCCAAATCCATTCATTTTTCTTCAAGAAGAAAGAAGGAGAAATTCTTTCCCATCAATATCGCCTCTTTACCCGAGACCTTGATCGAGAGTGAGCTTTTCGGCGCGGAAAAGGGGGCTTTCACGGGTGCCCATGAGAGAAAGATCGGAAAATTCGAGGCCGCCGCAGGAGGAACGATCTTCCTGGACGAAATAGGAGACCTCCCCTCCCCGCTTCAAGTCAAGCTTCTCCGTGTTCTGCAGGAAAAGGAATTTTACAGGCTTGGCTCGACCCAGTCTCGAAAAACGGATGTTCGGATCGTCACCGCCACCAACAGAGATTTGGAGATGGATGTCCAGGAGGGCAGATTCCGCCCCGATTTGTATTACAGGCTGAATGTCATCCGCATTCATGTCCCGCCTCTCCGTGAAAGGAAGGATGACATTCCTCCCTTGGTCGATCACTTCGTTCGGAAATACAGCGAGTCGGAGGGAAAAGACATCCAAGGTGTGTCTGCTGAAGCCATGAATCTGATGCTTCGCTATGCGTTTCCCGGAAATATAAGAGAGCTGGAGAATATTATAGAAAGAGCCATAGTGTTTTGCGACAGAGATATGATCACATCAGCCGACCTCCCCATTTTTCTGAAGCAAATACAAGAGGACGATATCTCTCTTGAAGGACTGACCCTTCCAGAAAAAGTGAAGCGATTGGAAACACGTGAAATAAAGAAGGCGCTCTTGGACAACGGCGGCGTCAAAAGCAAAGCCGCGCGCGCATTGGGTGTGACCGAAAGAATTCTTAGCTACAAGATAAAAGCTTACGGGATTGATGTGCACGCCGACTCCCCAAAATAAACAAGACCTGAAAGCGAAGAGGCATCTGAAATCATCTAGTTCTTGACATTCGGCGCGGACTTTAATTAAATATATCCTCCAAAAAGGAGTCTGATCCATGTTTATCTGGGTTTTCCATCGCGTTTCCGGTCTTTTGCTCATCGCGCTGTTGGGCATCAAGTTTCTGACATCCTTTTTTTTAATGACCAAGGATCAGAAGCCCGATTGGGCGCTGGTGCTTCACACGAATGCCTTTACCGATACGCTCTTGATCGTCTGCATTGTGTTCCATGCGCTCTACGGCCTCAGGACGGTTATCATCGACATGGGGTTACGGAAGGAAAAGCTTCTGTTTTGGATATTTAATTGTTTGGGAGTCCTGATAACGGCTCTGTTGCTTGTCATTTATTTCACCAGGAATTACTGATGCTGACTCATGACATCCTGATCGTCGGGGGCGGGTTGGCCGGGCTGGCCGCTGCTCTGACATCCGATCCTGACCTTTCGGTGGCCGTGATTTCCAAGGTCCACCCATTGCGGTCTCACTCCGTAGCGGCCCAGGGTGGAATAAATGCGGCTCTGGGCAACAGCCCTGACGGCAAGGATGATACCGAGGAACGTCATGCCTTCGATACGATCAAAGGGAGCGATTATCTGGCCGATCAGGATATCGCAGAGCTCATGTGTCAAGAGGCCATACCCACCATCTATGAGCTTGAGCACTTGGGTGTGCCTTTCAATCGGTTCCCGGGCGGAGTCATAGCCCAGAGGCCTTTTGGCGGTGCGGGGTTTCCCCGGACCTGCTATGCCGCGGACCGGACAGGATTGGTGATCCTTCATACTCTCTATGAGCAGTCGATACGAAACAATGTCCGGTTCTACAACGAGTGGCTGGTAACCCGGCTCGTAGTCAGGAATAACAAGTGCGTGGGTGTTGTTGTCTACGATATGGACAAAGGTGAATTCGTACCTGTTCAAGCAAAAGCGGTGGTTTTTGCTACGGGCGGGTACGGCCGCGTCTTTATCAGAACGACCAATGCCTTCATCAATCACGGTAGCGGCATCGGGATCGCCTATCGGGCCGGAGTGCCCCTGAAGGATATGGAGTTTGTCCAGTTCCACCCCACGTCCCTGGTGGGAAAGAACATCCTGATCACCGAAGGTGCCAGGGGTGAGGGCGGCTATCTCATCAATAGCGAAGGGCGCCGTTTTATGGAAGACTATGCCCCGAAATCCATGGAGCTTTCCCCTCGTGATATCGTAGCTCGCGCCATTCAAACAGAGATTGATAACAGCCGAGGCTGTGGAATAGATGGCTCGTGTGTGCATTTGGACTTGAGGCATCTCGGTGCGGCCAAGATCAAGAAAAGGCTTCCTGGAATCAGGGAGATTTGTATCAATTTCGGGGGATTTGATCCCATCGATACGCCCATTCCCATCCAGCCGGCGCAGCATTACTCGATGGGAGGTATTGACGTGAACATCGACTGCGCTTCGCCGTTGGAGGGATTTTATGCAGCAGGCGAATGTGCTTGTGTCAGCATTCACGGGGCCAACCGACTCGGGGGGAATTCGCTTCTCGATACGGTTGTCTTCGGAAAAATAGCCGGTCGTAAGGTTTCCAAATATGTCCGCGAAAGCCAATCAGGAGCTGACCCGGAAAAGGCCCTTCTTGATGCAGCGCTCCAGTTTAAGAAAAGGGTTGAGGGCTGGGCAGCTAAGGATTCGGGCTTCAAGTTTCCTGTGCTTTTTAAGGAGCTGAAGCAGGTGATGTTCGAAAAGGCGGGTATTTTCCGTACGGAAAATGAATTGAGCCAATGTCTGGAAAGAGTCCGGGAGCTCCGGAATGACTATGAGCAGGTCTATATGTCGGGAGAGTGTTATCGCTACAACCAGGAGCTGGTCAACCTTATCGAATATGAAGCCATGCTCGACCTGGCTGAAGTGATAACCTTGGGAGCCCTGAACAGGACAGAGACTCGAGGTTCTCATTACCGGTTGGATTATGACAAGCGGAACGACGAGGAATGGCTCAAGCATACCCTGGTCACGTTGACAGACGACAGGCCCGCAATCAGCTACAAAGAAGTGATGATCGACAAATACCAGCCAGTGGAGAGAAAGTACTGAAATGAAGTATCTGTTCAGAATACTGCGTTTCGATCCCCAGAAGGATGAACAGCCCTATTTTCAGGATTTTTTCCAAGAGGCAGAGGAATCCTGGACCGTTCTCGAAGCTTTGATGGAAATCCGGAACGAGCAAGATTGTGATCTCTCCTTTCGCTACAGTTGCCGGGAGGCGATCTGCGGATCGTGCGCCATGGTGATCAATGGAAATTTTGATTTGGCCTGCCGGACCGGTCTGGAGTCCTTGAAATCGTCCACCATAGTTATCGAGCCCCTGCCCAACCTGGAGATTCAGAAGGATTTGGTGGTCAACATGGATCCATTCTGGGAGGCGCTCCTCAAGATCGAACCGTATCTCTATTCAGAAGGAGAGGTTCCGGAGAAGGGATACCGTTTCGAGGACAGAGAAATCGATAAGATTTTCCAGTATGTCAATTGCATTCTCTGCGGGTGCTGCTACAGTGCCTGTCCTGTGGCGTCGCGAGACGAGAATTACCTTGGGCCCGCCGCTCTGGCCAAACTTTACCGGTTTGTCAGAGATCCCCGCGACAGGAGAGCGTTTAAGGATTATGCTCATGTGAACACGGAAGCGGGGGCCTGGGGGTGTGACACCGTGTTCAAGTGCAATGAGGTCTGTCCGAAGGATGTCCGCCCGGCCGACGGCATCGAAGCCCTGAGGCGGAGACTCATTGTGGAGAAGATAAAAAGCGTTTTCCGGTTAAAACGATGAAACTCAAATATTCACTTTTTTCCAGACGGCAGTTTTTGAACGGCCTTCTAGGCGGTTGGGTCGCGGCTCTGATGGGATCCCTCGTCTATCCGGTCATTGCCTTTATTTTCCCGCCCTATAGGGAACCGGATGAAGTTATCCTGCCTTTTGCCGATTTTAAGGGGATGGCACCTGGAGAGGTGAGGACTTTTGCCTGGGGAAGCAAGCCTGGCCTCCTGAAAAAGAACGAGGACGGCACCCTCTGGGCCTTTGTCGGCGTCTGCACCCATCTGGATTGCAACGTGACCTATTTGCAGGATCAGAAAAAGTTTTTTTGTGCCTGCCATGAGGGCTGGTATGATGAGTACGGAAAAAACATCGGCGGGCCACCCTCCACGCCTCTTCGGCGGCTCAGTTTGGTCATCGAGGGGCAGGACCTGATCATCAAGAAAGAGGCACCCGAGTGAACATCAAAGATATAGGGCCCGGACTTCAAAACTGGCTGGATGACCGCTTCGGGTTATCGGCCATCATGGATTTCATGAAAAAAAAGCCGGTTCCTCAAACCCGGCACTCGATCTGGTTCTACACGGGAAGCTCCATCTTGCTCTTTTTCGCCATTCAGGTTATCACGGGGTTCATGCTCATCCTGTACTACAATCCCACTCTGGACGAGGCCAATGCCAGCGTCGGTCGGATCATGACCGAAGTGCCCTTGGGTTGGATCATCCGCTCCGTGCACAGCTGGTCGGCGACCTTCATGATCGCCATCGTTTTCATCCATATGATAAGTATCTGGTTGATCAAATCCTACCGGAAACCCCGAGAAATAACCTGGTTGACCGGAGTGCTTCTCCTGGGGATTTCTCTCTTTTTCGGCTTTACGGGATATCTTCTTCCCTGGGATGATCTGTCGTTGTCTGCGACCAAGGTGGGAACAGACATCCCGCGTTCGATTCCAGTGGTAGGGGCATGGGTGACCAGTCTCCTCCGCGGCGGCGAGGATGTGACCGGAGACACACTGACCCGTTTCTTCGGGATTCATGTCTGCATCCTCCCCATATTCATCCTCATCCTCCTGGCCATCCATATCTACCTGATCCAGAAACAGGGGATGAGTCTTCCTCTTAAAGAAGAGGTCGCCAAGAAGGAGGTCCGGAACATCCCCTTCTGGCCGAATTTCATCTACCGGGAAATGATTGTCTGGCTCATCCTGGTGGGGATCCTGTTCACCTTCGCCATCTTTCTCCCACCCTCCCTGGAGAAACAGGCGGATTTGATGGCGGCTGCGCCCGAAGGGTTGAAGCCCGAGTGGTATTTTCTGTTCCTGTTCCAGACGCTGAAAATATTCCCCGCCAAAATTCTCTTTTTCCACGGCGATACAGTGGCTGTCCTTCTGATTTTATTGGGATTCCTCTATATCTTTCTCCTTCCCTTTATCGACAACAAGCCGACAGAGTTCAAGGGAAAGATCATTACCTGGTCGGGGTATGCCTTCATCATCTACGCCATAATCTTTTCCGTGTGGAGTCTCCTATGATGGCCAAGAATTCAAGAATGGTTGTCTGTCTGAGCTTGGCTATCTTTCTGCTTGCGGTTCTTGCCCCGGCTTCCTTGGATGCCCGGCAGGAAGAATCCGCACAGGAGAGTCAGACCGTTGAGAAAAAAGCAGCGGAAGGCATTCAAGCCGCAGAGCAAGACATCGCGGAAAAAAGTCAACCGGCAGAGCCAGATGCTGCAACAGCAGGCCAGATGGAAGAAGAGGCCGTCGAGACAATCGTGCCTGCACCCAAGAACCAGAAAGAAGCCATCGGCATTTACGTCTTCCTCATCTGGATTTGGCTCTCCATTTTTGTCCTCATCTATGTCCTCCGCCTCAAAGTCAAGGAAAGCGACCGCATCTACCAGCTGAAGTTTTTTGATAAATAGGGGTCGCGTCTTGATATTAAACATGTGTCCAGTCGCCTGACTTGAGATTGAAATTGATCAATGCGGATAGCGAAATAATCGGCTATTGGAAATGTCCAATGTTGAGAGGCGACTCCTTCAGATTTCTGGCCGCTAATCCAAGTCCAGTTCCATAACCACCTCGTCCCGGATAGGGATCCCCTCTTGCTCGAGGGGAATCTCCGGTTTCAGTCTTCGGGCCTCTTCCATCTTTCCGATCCGCCAGACTCCCACTCTCATCCCGACTCTCTGGTAGAAGCGGAGGGCGTTGATGTTGGCGTTGGTGGTGGTCAACCAGATTTTTGTGCACTGTCTTTTTTTAGCCTCGTTAACGGCCGCATCCATGAGCGCTCTGCCAATGCCTCTATTGGGAACGGTGCTGTTGATGGTGACGACTTCGCATTCCGGGCCGATGATGTTATAGGTGAGCAACCCGCAAAGTTTACCATCCAGGTAAGCGACAAATCCGGACATGTCGTCGAAATACAACCTCTTTTCGTTGGATACCACAAACGGTGCTGACCACCATTTGAGGAATGCTTGGCGGGCCCAATTCCGCGATGCTTTATCTAGCGGCCTTGTTTCTATCACAACAGCCTCCGCCGTCTATCATACTCACAATTATTTTGTTTTCCAAGCACTCGGTGCCGAATCCGAGAGCTTCTTTCCCCAACACCCCGCCCATCCCTTCTGTCAATCAAGCGAAATGACGAATCTATTCTTGTGAGGACAACCGAATTGAGCCTCACTGGTCTAGGATTGAATAAGGATTTGTGATAGTTTGTAAATCAACCGGCAGGCAATCTTTGATTGGAAGCATGTGGTGACAAAACGTCTAAGCCCTCTTTCTGTGGCACTTGGTGTCATTGGGCTGATATCCATCATGTCCATTTTGAGTGTTTCGAGTATGGTGCGGAAAAGCGTCACCTATGATGAGTTGGGGCATCATCGATTCGGAAGGAAGCTTCTTGAGGGGCGGCTCAAAGCCGCGGATATGCAGAGAATGCCCGTCAGTGCCCTGAACGCGCTGCCGCTCCATGTTCTGCGTCGTTTGAAAATCACCTCATCCAAACGGATGGGCCTTTTGATCAGCCGGATTCCCACAACGATAGCCGCGCTGCTTCTGGCTTATTTTATCTTTCACTGGGCTAGTTCGCTGTATGGGCCGAAAGCGGGATTGGTTGCCGTGATGTGTTGTGTTTTTTGTCCCACGATTTTAGCCCATTCCAGGTTTGTGACCAATGATGTGTTCTGCGGGCTCCTGATGTTTGTCTCCACCTATGCCTTTTTGAAATACCTTAACAGTCCATCGCTGCTGCGTTGGATACTCTCCGCAGTCCTGTTTTCACTTGCCCAATTGACGAAACAAACCGCCCTGTTGCTTGTGCCTATTTTTCCCATCCTTTTTGCGCTCTACAGGCGAGCTGAGATTGCCAGAGCCTTTGGGTTTAAAGATCTCAAGTGGACAATGAACAGGATTGGCAGTGGGCTGTGTTTGATTTTGATCTTCGCTCTAATTTTTGTTGTCATCTTGAACGCGGGATACGGATTCAAAGGTATTTTTGTGACCTTGAGTCAGCTTGCCGAGCACAATCCGGGGGTTTTTAGCGAGCCCTTAGCTCAAAAACTCGTTCAGATGTTCCCTTATACCCCTTTGCCTTTCCCAAAGGTCTATCTCGAGACTCTATTCCTCGGTCACCATTATAATTCGAATGGCTTTGGACACGGACCGATTTATCTCCTCGGAAAGCTCAGTCAGAAGGGATGGTGGTATTATTTTCCCGTGGCCGTTGTGTTGAAATTTCCGATCAGCTTTTTTCTGCTGTTTGGGTGGGCTGTGTTCACTTGGACAAAAAAACGAAACAAAAGGGAAAAACTGGCCGGTCTTTCTCTCCTCATCCCCCCGCTTATCATATTTCTATTTTTCACTCTGTTCTGCACAGCCCAGATAGGGATTCGCTTACTTTTGCCCATGCTTCCCTTCCTTTATGTTTTCATCAGTCAGATCGTGACCCAGGAAGCAAGAAAAATGAAGTTCGCTTACAGGCTCGGAATACCTCTTCTTTTCTTTTGGTTTGTCGTTTCTTCGCTCTCTTTTTACCCTCATTATCTCTCTTACTTCAATGAGCTCATAGGCAGGAGAATAAATATGTACAGATACCTGGCCGACTCCAACGTCGACTGGGGGCAGAATCAGGAGTACTTGGACAAATACACCCGTGACAATCCTGGAAAGAACATCAAGGTCGTGCCTCCCAGACCGACGTCCGGTCGAGTGATCATCAATGTGAACGAGCTGGTTGGCGTAACGGAAGATCCAAAAAAATACCGTTGGCTCAGGACCCGCTACAGACCGGTTGACCACATCGCCTATTCTTGGCTGATTTTTGACATCCCTGAATAACCTCTGGCCGAACGATTTCGGGATGAATGATGAACATATCTCCAATCACAAACGGCTGTTCTCGGCCACTATCGAAATGTATTTCAGTCCAGCCGGGATGCGTGTGTTTCATGCTTGGGGGTGTCTGAGGAACAACTGCTTGAGACGTCTGGCCCCTTTTCGGGCCAGGAACAGGGAATAGAAGGGCAGATTCAGGAGGAATGGATTGAGGAGGCCCGGGAACCGCCTGAAAAATTCGACTTTCTGTATCATGGCGGCTGTGCCTGTGTGGGTGCGGGTGAAGGGAGCCAGCCAGTAGAGTCGTGAATAATAATCGAACACTCGTTGCATGTCTCTCTGCTTTGCCCGATCCTGCACGTCGGGTGTTATCATGGACGAGATATCGGTTCCCGGGATGACCGAGAGCCTGTTGAGGCAGAGCCAATAGGGTTTGGGCAGTTCGAGGAGGACATCCAGCGTGTCCTTCAGATCTTCTTCGCTCTCGAGAGGATTGTGGGTGATGACATCCACGTAATAATCGACTTCGAGCCGTCTCAGGGTTTCGGCAGCCTTCAGGATGAAATCCCGACTGTAGGGCCTGTGATAGATCTCTCTGTTAGTCCGGGAGCTTCCTGATTGGAGGCCCAGACAGGTGAGAATCAGGCCTGTCTCTTTGAGAATACGCAGACGTCTCACAATATCCTTATCCGGAAAAATATAACAGATAAAGGGAAGACTGACTTCACTCCTGTAGAGTGCAGCGAATTCTTCGAGCCAGGTGAAATCCTGAGCGAATATTTCATCCTCGAACTGTATAATACGGCAATGGAGGTGCGTTTTAGCTTGTTTGAGTTCCCCGATCACATGGGAGGGGGATCGTCTCCGCAAAAAAACTTGGGGCCTGTAAAGGTTTTTGTATTGATTTTCGCAGCAGTAGGTGCATGCATAGGGGCATCCCCTGGCGCTCAGGACATGGTATTTCCATCGGCGGCTGTAGCTTACTTCAGGAAAGAACTCGGTCAGCCTTCCTTTTTCGATGAGGAATTTATCTTTTGGCTGAATATCCTTGAAGGGAAGAATGCTCAAGTCCTCGACCAGAGGAAACATCGGATTTCTGATAAAGCCTTTGGGACCATGGTAGGCCATGTTTGGAATTGTGGCTATGGTCTCCCCTGTATCGCAGCGGCGGGCAAGCTCGATGATGGCATGTTCCCCCTCACCTATGCAGACATAGTCACATTCCTTGGCACAGATCTCCGGCTCTGTTGTGGGTGAGGCTCCGCCCCAGATAAGGGGGATGTCGAATGTCTTTTTAATCAGACGGGATAGCTCAGCGCTGGCTTTCCTCAACGGCGTGGTCACGCTCATCCCGATCAAATCAGGATTGATCCGCCTAATAAGCTGAAGGCAAAGATTTTTCTCAAGATGCGAAATCTCACTCCCCCTTGCGTGCACAAAGGGTTGGCCCCGCATACCGGTTCCCACCCAATCGGTCTCACCCGTTTCGCCGGAAACACGCCTCTGCCTGGCATATCTTTTCATGAAAATAATGTACGGCCGATGGCCGTGCTCTTTCAGGATAGAAGAGAGAATCCTCAGCCCTTCGGCATTGACATCGAAGAGAGAAAGAAATATGATTTTTGCCATTTGTGTAAGTTATAGAATATTTGTTCCCCTTGTGCAATCGGCTTGATTTACGGAGCCCATTAGGTATTATGGAGAGAACACCCGTGCGGAATATGCTGTGAACAATATAGCTGTTATCATTCCGAGCCATGAGAATCCCGCCTTCCTCCGTCAATGTCTCCAATCTCTAAGAAAACACCTGAGTGGGACCCGCTATGAGATTGCCGTTGTCGATAACGCCTCAAGAGAAGAGGGTGTTGTCCGCCTCCTCGATGAGTTGAGTCTCGAGCAAAATATTTCTGTCATAAGAAACAGCGCAAACCTCGGGTATTCACGAGCCGTGAACCAGGGGATAGCCATCCTCAACCAAAGATCAACGGACATCGAGGCCTATCTTGTCTTGAACCAGGACAGCCAATTGATGGATGACCATATCTATGTTGCCCTTGACCTGATGGAAAAGGATTCGCGGATAGGACTGTGTGGGCCGAGGCTTCACAACGGCGACGGGTCGGTACAGAATTCTTTCTATGCATTTCCATCGCCCATGAAAAAAATTGCCCAGCTTGCAGGGATGAAAAAACTCGGAGCGGCAGTGCGGAAAACTAATTTCTTGGCTCGCCTATTCTTTTTTCCCTCCTTTGCCTCGTATTATCTGCGGAACTACACGACTGTCATGCATCCGATCGAAGTGCCCTGGATCACCGGTGCCTGTCTCCTTATTCGGAGAGAGGCCCTGGACGAAATTTCGGGTTTTGATGACAATATCTGGATGTATGCCGAGGATATGGATTTCTGTTTCAGGGCAAGAGCGAGGGGTTGGACAGTTGTCTTTTGTCCGGATTGGCATGTCTGTCATTACGGCGGGAAGCCGGCTTATCTGCTATCCGACGAGCGCCTGCATGCTTACTTCGAGTCACTGTCCTATTTTTATGTCAAGCATTTGCACGGGGTGAAAAAAAAGTGCATGCTTGTCTTGAACAAACTGGAAAAGGCCAAAACTTTGAGATTAGGAAGAGAGACCGATCGGAATGACAGGTGAATTGGAGAAATTTACCTTTGCAGGAATCCGCATCGATAACCTGAACCAAGCAGAGGCCTTGGTCAGGATCGAAGATCTGCTCGCCAAGAAACGTTTTGGCTACATCGTGACGCCGAACGCGCAGCACCTCGCACTCCTTCAGAAAGACGTGGAGTTCAAAAAAATCTATGATGAAGCGGATTTGGTCCTGGCGGACGGAATGTCGATCGTCTTCGCGTTGAGAATGCTAGGGAATCCTTTAAAAGAGAAATGCAGCGGCGCTGATATGTTCAAGGATATCATCGATCTCACCGCCGCACAGAATAAAAACCTCTTCATTCTAGGAGGCACTGACGGATCCGAAACAAAGGCAGTAGCCAAAGCCAAGCAGCTACATCCCCGTCTTCGGATAGGTTCCTACAGTCCATCCCAGGGCTTCGAACGTGATCCAGTGGAATCGCACGCCATCCTCAAAAAAATAAAGGCGCATCGAACAGACGTCCTGTTCATGTGTGTCGGTTCGCCCAAAAGTGAAAAATGGATCTACCGGAATAGGGAAAGCCTCGGGGGATGTCTGGCTTTTCCCCTTGGAGACGCGTTGAATTTTTTTGCCGGGGTTAAGAATAGGGCTCCCAAATGGATGCGCGACTCTGGTTTGGAATGGCTGTACAGGTTCACTCGAGAGCCTCACCGGCTCTGGCGACGTTATTTGATCGGCAACATGAGTTTCGCCCTGATTTTTGGCCGGGAGTTGTGGAAAAAATTGGACGGAAACCAAGAAAACAGGTCCTAAATGTCTGACCCAAAAAGAGATCTCCTGGGCATTGTTTTGCTTGGACTGCCGGTTCTCGGAGGATGTCTGGGCGCGGCACTCCTGATCGCAGATGCCATGCCTGTGTTCCTAGCCAGTCGATTTGGCGGGGCATCTCCGTACGGCACGCTGTTCCATGAAGATATGGCCTCGGCCGTTCGTCTGTTTTCCGTGTTTTGTGTTCTTTGCGGCGTATGTGCGGGCCTTTCCCTAATATTTCCCGAGAGAATGTGGAAGTTTGGGGAACGGATTCGGGAGTGGATCACAAGTCCAAGGAGAAATAAACGGCATGTCATGGGCTTTGCTTTGCTGCTTATTCTGTTTGCCGCCATCACCTACTCGGGTGCCTTCCGGATCGGTTTCCATTCCGATGATTTTGCCTGGCTGGACTCGACAGCAAAAACAGTCCAAAATCCCGCTCACATATTTTCTCGCTCCCAAAGCCATTTCTTCCGACCGCTGACTTTTCTCTATCACACTATCAACTACAGCCTGTTCCGAGGGAATCCCCACCTTCAACACATCTCAGGAATTGTCTTTCACGGGCTGGCGGGCTTTTTCGTTTTTTTGATCGTGGTAAAACTGTCGGGCAGACGGATTCTTGCCGGCTTGGCCGCGCTCCTTTTCTGCGCCTATCCTGTCAGCAGCCGGTCGGTGATGTGGATCTCCGGAAGCGAAATTGTCTTTGCCGGGCTGATTTACCTCCTGGCGTTTTACCTGTTTCTTTTGTACCTGGAACAGAAAAAACCGGCCTATTATGCAGCCTCCTTTGTTCTTTTTGTTTTGGGATTGATGGCTAAGGAGGCGGTGATCAGCCTGGCCGCGGCCGTATTCCTGGCCGGCTTCCTGTTTCCCAAAAAGGCCTCCCGGTGGAGCGGCCTCCCGTTTGTCATCATTGGCGTCGCTTTTCTTCTTGTCCAGATGTCGATCCAATCCGACAGCTTCTTGCTTGACGACAACATCTACGTGCTGAACCCGGATCTCATGATTCAGAACTACGGCGGCTACGCTTTCGCCTCGGTGATCCCGCTTGGACACAGAATTCTTTATTTTCATCCGGTCCTCAAGGGACTTTCGCTTGTTGCCCTGGCGGTGTGTGTCCCTCTGGCTCTTATCTTCGGGGGCAACCTGTTCAGGTTTCTGGTGCTCTGGCATATTGTTCTTTTGGCCCCTTTTGTGGCTTTTAACCTTCCTGTCCAACCCAGATATCTGTACCTCCCTTCTTTGGCCTTGAGCATCCTTTTGGCCTTGACTCTGGGGACTCTTTGGACGAAGGTTTTTGCGTTGTCCCATTACAGGCAGCTCGCGCTGGCCGCCGGTTTTTGTCTCCTGGTCGCCTCCGCGCTCGTTCAGATTCATACTGCGGCGGTCAAAATGAGGTTTGAGTCGATCCGCATGAACGCCTACATCCAGGACGTCAAATCCGATCCCCAGAAGATGCGCGCGATCAAGGATGGCAGGCTTCCGGCCGACTCGCCGCTGACTCTTGACCACTTGAAGGCGGCGCTAAAGCTTGAACCTTTGCCTTAAGCGGTGCCTCCATTTTTTCAGATGGAAGAGCAGAGCAGGACTGCCGGATGACAGCCGAACGGCTTTCCGCAATTGGCGGTAGTCGATCCCTTTGATCTTTTTGCCTTTCGGATTCCTGCGGAAATCCCGGGGGTGTTGGACCAAAGCCAGACCCTCGGCCATGCAATAGGTGTGGAGGTCTGTCCCCGGGTAGGGAACGAAAAATGAAGGGGAGTTGACCTCGGGTTGTATGGTGCGGACCAAACGTACAGTTCGGGCGACGTCTTCGGCCGACTCACCGGGTATCCCGAACATGTAGTTCGCCCATATCGCGATATTGTTGACCTTGCATATTTGGGCCGCTTCCATATTCTGTTCCACAGTCGTGCCTTTGCGGAGAAAATCGAGAATTTTTTGGCTTCCGCTTTCGAACCCGATCAGCATCATGCGCAATCCCTGCTCGGCAAGGCGGCTGACCAATCGAGGATGTTTGCAGATGAGGTCTGCTCGCGATTGAACGGCGAAGGGTATGTTCACTTTCTGGCCCGATAAAATCCCCAGCAACTCTTCAACCCAGTCCGGATTCCACAACAGGCAGTCATCATGAATGAGAAAACTCTTCATGCCCATGTCCAGCCGGCACTTCTTGATCTCTGAAGCGAGGTTTTTCGGGGAACGGCTTCGCATTTTTTTGCCGAAGAGAATCTTCTCGGCAGGCTGACAGAAAGAGCAGTTGAACGGACATCCTCGGGAAGCGATAAAGGTGACAAAAGGCCGGGGAAAAAGAGGTGGATAAAGGGGTGTCTCCCTATCCCCAAAAACAGACCTGTCGATAAAGGGCAGGCTGTCCAAGTCGGTCAGCAGCTGGCCGGGAATGATCCCTGTAACGGCGCTGCGGACCACGATGTCGGCAAAGGCCCTTTCTCCTTCACCCAGAACCACATGATCGAAATGGGCGCTCCCTGCGAACTCCTCGGGACACACGGAGGCATGGATACCCCCAATCACCGTGACAATGTCTTCACGTATTGATTTGATGACCCTGGCCGCCCTTAAGGCAACGGCCGCATCGACCGTCGTGGCCGATATGCCCACGGTCCCGGGCTGGAGCTTATTGATTGTCTCTCTAAAATGACGCCAGTGTTTCAGTCTTCTCAAGTCGAGGTAAAGGGAGTCTGTACCCTGGCTTTTCAAGAAAGCATGGATGGACGCCAGACCGTGATTCACCCAGCTCTCATCCATACCCCTGCCGTAGCAATTGAAGCCGCAGCTTCCAATCCCGGCATGGACCAGGAGAACATCACTCCGGTTCTTCAGAGACATACGTGAACACTCCTTTGTTCAGCAGCAGTTTTATGCAGCCAAGATAGATTAAGCCCCCGGCAATCAGACCGCCCCCCAGATGCAGGAGCTGCAGTCCGAAAGAGGCCTCTTTTTGGTAGGGGAACAGGATCAAGAATCCGTGCAGCCCCATGCCCATGACCAGGCCTGAAATGATTATTCCTGCGAGGTCTTTCTTGAGTCGTGAAGAAAATCCGAGACCGAATTTCCTGTGAGCGAGGGCTGTGATAGCCGCAAAATAGAGCAGATCTGTCACGGAAGTGGCTACGGCAATACCCGTTATCGAAAAGAGTGAGGCCAACAGAAAGTCCAGGCCGATATTCAGAACGATGGACAGCAAAGTCAGGCCCATCAGGATGGTGAAGGCTTTTTTGATGAAAAAAACACGTTGGATAAGATTGTTCAAGCTGAGAAAGAGAATGGCCGGCCCATAGGCCAACAGGACATGGGCTGTTTCTTCCACTGCTCCGGGGTCAAAGAGGCCGTGATTGTAGAAGAGGTCGATGATCGGTGTTTTCAGGGACATGAGTGTTGTGGCCGTGGGAATCAACAGGATCCAAAGGACGGCTATGCTCTTTGATGTCAAGGCCATCAGTGATCGCGGTCCTTTGAGGGCGTCGGTTTTCGACATCTCGGGGAAGAGGGCTGTGATCAACGGAATGGCGATGATCATAAAGGGCATGGTGACGAAAAACTGGGCATAATTCAGAATCGATACCCCGCCATCCTTGATCTGAGATGTGAAAAGCTGGTCCACGAGCAGGTTGATGTGACCCCCCGCGGCAAAAATCAGAGCCGGAGCAATCAGGTTCCCAATCTTTTTCCATACCACCGTATTCCTGAACTGTCCGTTGAATTTTCCCGTGTTCATCCGATAAACTCCAGCCAAAAGGAGAAAAACACAGAGGCTGCCGGCGAGAAACCCGGCGGGAAGGCTGTATATGCCTATGACCCCCGAGAACAGGAGGATGGCGAGTATGACAGAAAGAACCGGCAGAGCATTCAGAACAGAGGGCATCACAACCCGCCCCAGGGCATGGAAATACCCTGTCATGACAGAGACAGGGAGGGCAAAGAGAAATGTCAGGCTGAGCAGGGCCAATTGGCCGGACAGATATCCCTGCGACAGGGGGTTCGAAAATCCGGGTATGACGTGTGCCAGCGGTTTGGCTGCAAGGAGGAGGAGCACTGTCAGCATGCCTGCCAGCGCACAACTTTGACCGAGAAACGAATCGATGTCCGCTTTGGCTGAAGACCGGTGGCTGGGTTCGAGAAGCATCTTGGCGAAGACGGGGATGGCGACGATCATGACCGTAAAAGTCAGGGTTGCCAGCCCGACATCGACGATATTCTGGGCGATGAAGTAGGCGTCCAATTTCCTGGATATTCCAAACTCATGGGCGATAAGGATATTTTTGGCGGGGCCAGCGAGCTTTAAAAGAAGATTGAGGGCCAGTAGAGCTGCGGCGGGCTTGAGGATGTTCTTCATGGTTGCATCCTGCCCGATCTCGCGCGGAACACGTGATAGGTGTACAGAGCCCTAAAATAGGCAATTTTGAATCCCTTTGTGCCGTCCAGAAATCCCAACAGCAGTAGGATTTCCTTGAGGTAGGCCAAGCAAAATACCAGCGGGGCGCCGAGAAACCGGAGAATACCCCAATGCCCCGAACGGGTTTGGCTTTCAGCCTCGATGGCCGCATAACTCATCCATTTCGTCCTGAAGGATTTGCGGGTGAAATTGTTCTCGGCCGGCTTGTGGACAATTCTCAGCTTTGTCCGCTTTATGGGGCCCTGGGAGATCAATCTCTCATGAACCTTCCCGTAGAAAAATGCACCCTGCTTTTGATAAAGCCTGACCAACGAGTCGAATCCCGCATAACCAAAGCAGATGATGGATTGGCCGTAATAGTTGATTCTTTTAAGGCTATAGGCCCGGTAGGGGGAGGATGTGAGGAGGGATGTGAGGTTCTCCCTCAATTCTTCGGAGATGGCCTCATCGGCATCGAGGGCCAAAATCCAGGGCTTTTCCGCCAGCTTGGCCGCCTGATTCCGCAGAGAGGCATAATCGTTTTTGAACTCCGTGGTGAAAATCTTATCCGTGTATTTTCGGCAAAATGCGACGGTGTCATCCGTGCTCCCGCTGTCCAGGACGACAATCTCCTGAACAGCGCCGGCCACACTGCGGAGGCATGTCTCGATGGTCTGCGCGGCGTTTTTGGTGATGATACAGGCAGAGACCTCAACGCCGGGCGGCTGTTTCCTTTCCAGAGGGCGAGGGAGGAGCCCCTCCCGCATTCCCACTAGAAAACGGACTGGTTTATGTATTTGTAGCCGTATGAAACTCTTAGCCAGGTACACAGCCGCCTCCAAGGGAAGGAAGGCATAAAAAAGAGCCAGCCCGGATCGCGGGGCAAACTTTTGCATGAAATAGATGCGATTTCTGATCATGAAGAAATCAGAGGTTTTCCGGATTTGAGCCCCGTGTTTTGATGCCGAAGAGACACGGTGATAGACAGACGCTCCGGATACAAAATAGACGGCGTAGCCGTAGAGACCGGCCCGGTAGCAGAGGTCCACATCTTCGAAATAGGCAAAATAGGATTCATCGAAAAGACCGATGTTTTTGAAGACCTCGGCCTTGATCATCATGGCGCAGCCGGTGACGGCATCCACGTTTCCGGACTTCGGGAGATCGGAAATCGAATGGTTGTGAAAGGAATCTTTCGTTTTTCCCCGAAAAAGAATAAGCCGACTGCCGGTGGACCAAATTCTTTGGCGGTTTTCACTGTACAAAATCAGCGGTGCGGCGATTCCAGCCCGTTTTTTGGACTGGAGGAATTGCCGCAGTTTGGACACACATCCTGGGGCGACTTCCGTGTCATTGTTCAATAAAAAAAGGTACGCATACCCTTTCTCCAGGCAGTGCCGGATGCCGTAATTCATGCCGCCGGCATAACCGAGGTTTTTTCCCGACTTCAGGATTTTAACTGAATCTGTGTCCAGGTCCTTGGGCAGCGAAAAGTCTTGGCCGTCAGAGTTGTCGATGATGATGGCCTCGAGGCCGTTGGATAGGGCAGCGGACTGTATCGAGGAAAGACACGCGTAGGTCAAGGCGGCATCCCCAAAATGGAGAATCAAAACGGCTGTGCTGTCCTTATGCATAATCGCCTTTTTTTATGCTCTGCAGAAGTTCCGGCGTTGCTAAAACTTTTCCTGTTCGTCCCTTTCCGGAAAGCGTGTGCACGATCAGTCGGGCCAATCCCAGGATGGATCCCAGGGTAAATCCCAAAAAATACCGGGGATGGCCGAGGGTGCGAAGCCAAAAGGCCATGCGTTCAAACATAAGGCCCGGTGAATGACGCAGCAGCGTCATCGACGGGATATGCTTGGCCAGGAGGAGAAAGTAATTCCTTCCCAGATAAAAATATTTTTTGAAGGGATGGCGATCCGCCGTGTAAGACCGGCGGTGGCGGCATAATGGCTCGGCGAGAAGCGCTGAGGCGTATCCTTTCGAGGCGGCCCGGAAACAAAAGTCCACATCTTCATAAAAGGATCCGAACCTCTCATCGAGGTACCCGCGATCATCCCGGAGCGAGTGAAACACATGGGGTTGGAAGACAGCCGCAGCAAAGCAGGGACCGAAGATTTTTGTGTTGCCTTCGATGCTTCGCACGGGTTGGCCGCTGTGCCTGTCGTATATGTTCAAGGTAGATGATATCCCTATCCCTGCCGAGTCGATCGCATCGGGGTTTTCGTATTCGAGAATAAGCGTCTGGACGAGATCGAATCCCGATCGATCCATGAAGCTCAGAACGGAGCGAATCCAGTCAGGATGACACACCGCATCCGTGTTGACAAAGGCGATGGCCCGGGGACCTTGCTTGAGGGTTTGTTCAAGGGCGATGTTATGAGCCCTGGTAAATCCCTCGTTTCTGTCCAAAGCGATCAGCGTGATACGGGGATAGTCATTTTGGAGTATGGCCACCGATTCGTCAGTGGAGCCGTTGTCGACAACCATGATTTGGATGGGCTCGTATGTCTGCTGTTGAAGGGCATCCAGGCACTCGCCCAGTACAGCCGCGCCGTTATAGTTGACGACGATAGCACAGACGAGGGGGGAATTACCGGCCAACAACTCTCTCCACAATCTCTTCCAGTTGTGCGATATAGTTTTTCGGGTCGAATCGCGCCCTAGCTGCAGCAGCCGCCTTTGCCCCCGCGGATTTCATCACATCCCGATCGTTTGAGAGTTCGATGATTTTTCGGGCCAAGGCGTTCGTGTTTCCCCTCGGAACAATAAATCCGGTTTTTCCCTCCTCGATCACTTCTCTGATGCTCCCCGTGTCATAGGCCAGAACCACCTTTCCCCTGGCCATCCCCTCGGTGACGACCATACCGAAGGGCTCTTCGTACAGCGACGGCATGCAGATCACGTCAGCCCGGTCAATCAACGGCAGCGGATTGTCGAGAAAACCCGTGAACTGTGACCGATTGGCCGGGATTTGTGTGCCGGCCATTTTTTTCATCCTGCGAACATACTCCGTATCAGGTGATCCTCCGGCAATCGTGAAATGGATATTAGCGGCTGTCCTGGCGACAAGGGAGGCCGCTCGAATAAAATCATGAACGCCCTTGTGAGGGACAAGAATGCCGAGAAACACGACAGAAAAGGATTCGTCAGGGATGCCCGGATAAGATCGTGCCGAGGGTTCAGGAGCATAAAAGATATCCCGCCGGACAGGGGGATTCATGACAACGGCCCGGTCCCGCCAATCCGAGGGGTCGAAGATTTTTTTACGGCTGGTTTCCGTGATGAAAACGGACAGACGGCTGTAACGGAGAAGAGTTTCTTGCAGGAATTGCCCGATCTCATGCCTGCGCCGGACGCTCCCGGGCCTAAACCGAAATATTTTGTGGAAACCATGCCTCATGCTGTCAAAAGCATGCACGATCTCGTGTATCATCCAGAGTGCGGGGACACGGCACTCTTCGGCGGCCATGAGAGGGACCGTGTTCACGAGGCAGTTGACGATGAGGGCACGGATGCCGCTTTCCCGGATGAACTGTGTGATGCTTTCGACGGACTTTCTTTGCCCGGCTTTGAAGTGTATAAACCTGTCCGCGATATCTTTTCCCGGCGAAAGAAAATCCCAGATCATTTCATGGGGAATGGGGCGCACGGGTATTCCGGCTTCCACAGCCATCTCCGTGAAGGCCCCGTTTCCATTGGCCAGCACCAGGGGATCGAATTTGTCTCTATCCAGATGGCGGGCGATGTCCAGGAGTAAGAATTCTGCACCGCCGACAAATTGGGCGGGCGCTTGGTGATTGCACAACAAAAGCTTCGTACCGGCCATTCTCCTTTTCACTCCGCAGCATGCAGCGAACCGGGTTTCCTGAGAATTTCCTGAGTGGAACTATTCCGCCCAGTTACCACTAATTAGCACAGGCTATCGCCATTGTCAAAATTGCCGAAATCCATCTTAGGCTGGTGATCAATATTTTCCCCACAGGGCATTCCACCGGATAATGCTCATCTCCCGCATTACGCGGAAATAGTCTGCCGGTTTGAAAAACGACTCGGGATGGCTGGCCCATTCAATCCCGACCTCTTTGACCGGCAGGTTATAGCGTCGGGCAATGACCAGGGCTTCGATATCGAACCCCCAGCCGTCGATGACCATTTTGGGGAAAATCTGTTCCACAGCATGCCGGGTGAACACTTTGAATCCGCATTGGGTGTCTTTTATGCCCGGAACGGCAACTATCCGGACCAGTTTGTTGCCCAGTTTCCCGATGAGGACACGGTGCCAGGGTTGTCTCACAGTGATACGCGCACCTTTCTGGGCCCTTGAGCCGATGACGATGGGATACCCCTCTGCGAGATAAGGATGCAACTTGGCGATCTGATCGATCCGTGCCGAATTGTCAGCATCCATGAAGAGTCGGGTTGATCCTTCGGCTTCCAGCATCCCCCTCCGGATGGCGTTCCCTTTTCCTTTGTTCTCAGGGTTTTCGATCAGTCGGAGAGCCGTGATGTTTTGGGTCAGGCGGTTGACGATGTCCGATGTGTTGTCGCTGGATCCGTCATTCACGACGATGATTTCGTAATCAAAATCTTGAGCCTGAAGGTATTGGTCGATATCGATGATGGTCTCCGCAATTCTGGCGGCTTCATTGAAAGCAGGGATAATGACTGATAGATACATCCAGGATCCTCGAAAATCCTTCCTCCTTTATAACACACTGATCCCGAATTCTCTATGGATCTGGAGAGGTCCCCAAATCCGTGACCTAAAATCACGGTGGAAGGATTAAAAACGAGTTGATGTCTGTCTGGGGAGTATAAGGTGGCGGGTGCTTCGTCGGATACAGATACGGACTTGCTCAAAAACTGTTGAATCTAAAAGCAAAAATTTTCACGGTTTTTGTGACGCCAGCTGAGGTGCGAGGCTGCGGGTTTTCTCTCTGAAATTTCTTGGGAACTCTTAGGATTTGTTTCTGACCTTGCGGAAGAAGTGCTCATAGTCATCGATGAGTCCCTGGTCGGCGAAGCTGAAAAAGCAGTTGTTGCCGATGATGATATGGTCCAGGACTTTGATCTGCATGATGCTGGCTGCGAATATGAGCTCTTTGGTGATTTCGCGATCACTTTCCGAGGGATCGGGATCGCCTGAGGGGTGGTTGTGAACAAAGATCAGGGAGGAAGCCTCGTACCGGAGGGCGGCTTTGATGATTTCTCTCGGATAGACAGCGCTGGAGTCCACTGTCCCCTCGCACACGGTCTTGTCTTCCAGGATGAAGTTTTTGGCGTCGAGAAAAAGAACCTTGAATTTTTCCGTCCTGGAATCCCGGAGAGAATGATAGAGGTAATCGAAGACCTCTTTGGATGAATGACAGACCGGTTGGCTCATCATTTTTTCCTTCAAAAAAAGACGGGAGACTTCCTGAATGAGTTTGATGCCGAACACGTTGTGGGGGCCGATTCCCCTGATTTCCTGAAGCTCTTCGGCATCGGCCTCCAGCACTTTCCGCAGGGCTTTGAACCGGCTCAGCGCATCCTGGGCCTGGCGCTTGCAGTCACGGCGGGGAGTTCCCAGGGTCAGGAGAAGCTCTACGATTTCGTAGTCCAAAAATCCCTGAAGGCCTCCTTTCAGAAATTTTTCCCTGAGCCTCCATCGGTGACCGGCCTTTGTATTATCGGAATGAATCCTTGAATTGTGTGAATTGTCCATGAGTTGCTACAAGGATAACGAACAAAGGTGTTGAAAATTCGCAGTCAGTGCCTTTTTTTTCGTTTTATGGGAAGAAGATATCCGGATGAGAGAAAAAAACAGAGAAAAAAACAGAATCGAAGAAAACCGATTGATGTGCGGGCTTTTTTCAGGAATAATTCAGTGTATCGCTTTTTGATTTAGGAGGTTCAGATGGCAACACCAGAGAATAAACGGATGGGGACTTTGAAACCCATAGAGGAAATTGCGGCAAAACTGGGCATTAAGGCCGCATGTCTGGAGAAATACGGCCCTCACAAAGCAAAGATAGACCCCCAAGCTGTCGAAGGACAAGACCGCCAGCGGGGAAAGCTGATCATGATGACGGCCATGTCGCCCACGCCGGCCGGAGAAGGCAAGACCACAACGACCATAGGCCTGGTGGATGCCCTGAACAGATTGGGAAAAGGGGCTTCAGCCGCTTTGAGAGAGCCGTCTTTGGGTCCTGTCTTCGGAATGAAGGGCGGAGCCACGGGGGGAGGGGCGGCGCAGGTGATGCCCCGCCATGAAATCAACCTCCATTTCACAGGCGACATCCATGCCGTGACCGCTGCCCACAACCTCTTGTCGGCCATGGTGGATAACCGTCTTCACTTTGACGGGGTGTGCGGCTTGCTTGACAGCCGAACCGTCACCTGGAGGAGAGTCATGGACATGGATGACCGGGTTCTTCGAGATGTCGTCATAGGCATCGGAGGACCCTTGAGGGGCTTAGCCAGGGAAACGGGCTTTGATATCACCGCAGCCTCGGAAGTCATGGCCATTCTCTGCCTGTCCAGGGATCTGTCCGATTTGAAAGAGCGGCTGGGCCGCATCCTGGTCGGGTATTCGCCGGAGAAGAAACCTGTTTTTTCCCGGGAGCTCAAGGCAGACGGGGCAATGACCGCTTTACTCAAAGAGGCCATGAAACCCAACCTTGTCCAGACTTTGGAGGGTTCACCGGTGCTTATCCACGGCGGTCCCTTTGCCAACATCGCCCACGGGACGAATTCGGTGATCGCCACGGATATGGCTCTTCGCTTCTCCGATTATGTGGTCACGGAATCCGGGTTTGGGTCGGACTTGGGGGCGGTGAAATTCTTCGATATCGTTGTCAGAAGCGGGCACATTCCGCCTCCGGACGCCTGCGTTCTGGTGGCCACTGTGCGCTCGCTCAAATACCACGGCGGTGTCGCGCGGGACGCTCTGAACGAAGAGAACATCGCGGCTCTGGAAAAAGGATTTGTCAACCTGCAGAAGCACATCGAAATCATGAGGACATTCGGCGTTCCTTTCGTCGCGGCTCTGAACAGGTTCGATTCAGACACGCCGGCTGAGGTGGAAAGGGTGTTGGAATTGTGCCGAGGAGAGGGAGTGCGTGTTGCTGTGAGCGATGTGTTTGCCAAAGGCGGCGAGGGCGGTGCGGTGCTGGCCGAAGAAGTGATCAAAGCCATAGAGGAGGATGACCACAATCATAGACCCCTTTACCCTCTGAGTTTTTCCATCCTCGAAAAGATCGAGATCATCGCCAAAAGGATTTTCGGCGCTGAGGCGGTGGCCATGGAGGGCAAGATTCGGCGGAGGATCCGGCGCATCGAAAAAATGGGCTTCAAGGACCTCCCTGTCTGCATAGCGAAAACCCAGTACTCTCTTTCCGATGACGATGAACTCTTGGGACGGCCCGAGGATTTCACCCTGATCGTCACCGATGCCTCTCTCAGTTCGGGGGCGGGCTTTGTCGTCATCCAGTGCGGGGACATCATGACCATGCCCGGATTGCCCCGGATTCCTGCGGCCGAGAAGATCGATGTCAACGAGAATGGCGAGATTACAGGTCTGGCTTGAGGGATTCCCCCGTTGAAAAGCGATAGAATCCGCTCCCTATTCAGGCCGTTATGAAGATTTTTTGCCCGGATTTTTCCGTGAAAACGAGAATTTTTCAGGCCAGAGGGCGTCTGAATGAGATGGGTTTACAGGCCTATCCAATTGTGATAATAATAATCTGCACTGAATGATTATGTTGAAAGGAAAAGGGCATGTGTGAGTTAGAGGATGTTTATATTGTGGGCGCTGCGCGGACACCCATCGGAAGTTTTTTAGGATCCCTGAAAAATTTCAAGGCTTCGGATTTGGGCGGTTTGGCCATCAAAGAAGCCTTGAGAAGAGCCGGTGTGGCGGGTGAGGATATCGGTGAAGTCATCATGGGGAATGTCGTCTCAGCCGGAATGGGACAAGCCCCTGCCAAACAGGCGCAAATAAAGGGCGGAATTCCGCCCACGGTCAACAGTTTTGCCGTTAACAAAGTGTGCGGATCCGGACTTAAGGCCGTTGAATTGGCCGCTCAATCCATTTGGCTGGAAAAGTGTGAAATCGCTGTGGGCGGCGGAATGGAAAGCATGACCCAGGCCCCGCACCTTACTTGGGGTGTAAGGGAAGGGATTAAATTCGGCGACATCACAATGAAGGATGCCATGATCCATGATGGCCTTTGGGACGCCTTTGACGACCAGCACATGGGAATCACCGGGGAGGTGATCGCCGAGAAGTTCGGCGCGAGCCGGGAGGAACAGGATACCTATGCAGCCAGCAGTCATGAGAGAGCTTTGCACGCTATCGCCAAGGGATACATGAAGGACGAGGTCGTTCCCGTGGAGATTCCCCAGAGGAAAGGCGATTCTGTTATTTTTGACACAGATGAGGGGCCCAGAAAGGACGCCACCTTCGACAAACTCAGCAAGCTCAGACCGGTCTTCAAAAAGGATGGGACGGTCACGGCCGGGAATGCCTCCAGCCTGAATGACGGTGGCGCCGCCGTGGTCGTGGCCTCGGATCACGCCGTCAAGGCAAAGAATCTCACGCCCATGGCCAGGATAGTCGGAACGAGTGCCAATGCCCTGGAACCGCATATGGTCATGTACGCCCCGAAAGGTGCTATCGCAAAGCTGCTGGCCAACGTGGGGTGGACAATCGAGGAGGTTGATCTTTTCGAAATCAACGAGGCCTTTTCTTCCCAGCAGGTCGTGCTCATCCGGGAGCTGGGCCTGGACAGGGACCGGGTCAACGTCCATGGAGGGGCCGTTGCCCTGGGACATCCCATCGGTGCTTCGGGAGCCAGAGTTTTGATAACCTTGATTTACGCCCTGAAACACAGGGGATTCAAGAAAGGCATCGCCTCGCTCTGCCTGGGCGGCGGAGATGCCATCGCCATGGCTGTGGAAATGGCCTGAGAGGCCTCATGACAGAGATCAAGACAGAGGGGGACAATCAAATGAACGATGACGAAAAGACGGCAAAACAGGAGTCGAAAAACAGGGCCATTGAAACCGCGCTCTCGCAGATAGAGAAACAGTTCGGTAAGGGCGCTATCATGAAGATGGGCCAGAAGGGCGCAGCCGTCAAGGTGAACGCCATCCCGACGGGCTCCATCTCGTTCGATCTGAGCCTGGGGATCGGAGGATTTCCCAGAGGCCGGGTGGTGGAGGTGTTCGGTCCGGAAGCGACAGGAAAAACCACTCTGGCCCTCCATGTCATTGCCGAAGCCCAGAAACAGGGCGGCCAGGCGGCTTTTATCGACGCCGAGCATGCCATGGATCCGACCTATGCCGCCAGCGTGGGCGTGGATGTGGACAGTCTGCTCATTTCCCAACCCGATTACGGGGAACAGGCTCTGGAGATTGCCGAAGTCCTCGTCCGCAGTGGTGCTGTCGATGTCATTGTGGTCGATTCTGTGGCGGCCCTTGTCCCCAAAGCCGAGCTGGACGGGGAAATGGGAGATGCGCATATGGGACTGCAGGCCCGGTTGATGTCCCAGGCTCTGCGGAAATTGACCGCTATCGTCAGCCGTTCCAAAACCTGCTTTATTTTCGTCAACCAGATCCGGGAGAAGATTGGCTTCTTCCTTGGAAGCCCGGAGACGACAACAGGAGGCAGGGCGTTGAAGTTTTATTCCTCTTTGCGTGTCGATGTTCGCAGGCTGGCTACCCTCAAAGATGGCGATAACGTCATTGGTAATAAAGTGAAGGTCAAAATTGTCAAAAACAAGATGGCTCCTCCTTTCAAGGTGGCTCAGTTTGATATCATTTATGGTGAAGGTATTTCGCGCGAGGGCGATTTGATTGACTGCGGATTGGATGCCGGTTTGATCGAAAAAAGCGGAACCTGGTATTCCTATAAAGGCGAGCGACTGGGTCAAGGCAGGGAAAACGTCAAAAAATTGCTCAAGGAAAACACAGAGCTTGCCGATGTTCTGGATTCGGAGATCCGGAAAAAAGTCGGGCTCATCCCTGCCGAACCCAAAGTAGAAAACAAGGACAAAGCCCAGGGGTAAACTCAGGATCTTCATTCCACCCGACACAAGGTTATAATACGGGGGAGGATAAGGTATGAACACGAAAGATATTCTGGGGCTTGTCGTCTCTATCTGTATCTGTCAGCTGGCCGGTGTGGTGGGCGGGATTTTCACGGCGTCCTCTGTCAACTCCTGGTATGCGGCGTTGGCAAAGCCATCCTTTAGCCCGCCGAACTGGCTTTTTTCTCCAGTCTGGATCACACTCTACGGCTTGATGGGGATTGCGTTCTTTCTGGTTGCCAAGAAGGGACTCGCTGCCGAGGGTGTCAAGGTCGCTCTAGTTCTTTTCGCTGCCCAACTGATCGGAAATATCCTCTGGTCTGTGTTGTTTTTTGGCCTCAAACTTCCGCTCATAGCTTTTCTGGAAATCGTGGTGCTCTGGGTTCTGATCCTGTTGACCACCGTCAAGTTTTTTCAGATTTCCAAGCCAGCCGGAGTTCTGCTCCTGCCTTATCTCCTCTGGGTCGGCTTTGCCTCTGTGCTCAATTTCTTTCTCTGGTCGTTGAACAGGTCCTAGGTGGGACTATGAGGCTGGAAGCCGGATGATTCACAAAGAGCGCCTGAAAGCTATCAACAACCAGGCTCGAAAGAACCGCGAGTTTGTTCTCTACTGGATGCAGGCCTCCCAGCGGAGCGAGGACAATCATGCCCTGGAGTATGCCATAGATCAGGCCAATAAAGGGGGCAAACCTCTGATCGTCTTTTTCGGTATCACCGATGACTACCCTGACGCGAATGAGCGGCATTATGTCTTCATGCTGGAGGGATTGGAAGAAATCAGAAGGTCTTTAGAGGAACGGGGGATCAAGTTTATCGTCGCCCGCCGATCCCCAGAGCGCGCCATCATTCCCCTGACCGACCGCGCCTGCCTGGTTGTGGTCGATAGAGGCTATACACGCATCCAGAAACAATGGCGGGCAGAGGTGGCCAGGGCCATTGACTGTCCGCTTATCCAGGTCGAGAGCGATGTTGTGGTCCCCGTCGAACATGTGTCCTCTAAAGAAGAGTACGGGGCTTTTACCATCAGGCCGAAAATCAAGAAAAAGCTAGAACTGTATCTGAAGCCGTTGAAAAAAAGATCCGTGCGCCGCGATTCTTTGGCGTTGCAACTTGACACTGAATCTGCAGAAAACACCGATCGCCTCATCCAAAAACTGAAGATTGACCGTGCTGTCCGACGAGTCGATGCCTTTCAAGGAGGATCGCGCCGGGCAAGAAAACTACTCCGTCAATTCATCGCCGTGAAGCTCGACCGCTATCCGGAGCAAAGCAATGATCCTTCGGCCGACTGTGTGTCCCACCTCTCCCCGTATCTTCATTTTGGACAGATCTCGCCTTTGCGAGTCGCGTTGGAAGTCATGAAGACAAAAAGTCCGGGTGTGGAGGCCTTTCTCGAGGAGCTCATCGTGCGCAGGGAATTGAGCATGAATTATGTTTTTTATAACCCCAGGTACGATGAATTCGACGGCCTTCCCCCCTGGGCGGTGAAAACACTCGGCGAACATGCCCGGGATGAGCGGGAATATGTCTACAGTCTGGAGGATTTCAAAGCCGCCCGCACCCACGATCCCTACTGGAATGCCGCCCAGAGAGAGATGATAGTGCGGGGAAAGATGCATGGCTACATGCGGATGTATTGGGGTAAAAAGATCCTTGAGTGGACAGAGAGTCCGGAGCAGGCCTTCAAGATTGCGCTCCACCTCAACAACGTCTATGAGCTGGATGGGCGCGATCCCAACGGCTTCACGGGAGTTGCCTGGTGCTTTGGAAAGCACGACCGGGCCTGGTCCGAACGTTCTGTGTTCGGAAAGATCCGCTACATGAACGCCCGGGGCTTGCGCCGCAAATTCGACATTGACGACTATGTGCGCCGTGTCGATGCGCAGATTGAACCGGCTGTTTAATAAAAGTGGCCGACCACGCTCATGTAGAGGGTGCTCTCCTCTGTGCCGTCAATCTCGAGAAGCGCGTTGCATTCCCCATCATACAGCGCGCCGATCTGGCACGAGCCCAGGCCCAAAGCGACGGCAGCCAGGGCAAAATTCTCCGCAATATGTCCGGCATCGAGGTAGATGTACCGATAAGCCCGCTGGCCATACTTCCACATCGATCTGGAAATCACAGCGGTCCAGACAAAAACCGCCCCACCCGAGTAGGCCATGTCCTGATCCAGAGCCGCCTTAGCGATATCCAGCCGGAAATCCCCTTTTTTGAGCTGCTCGAGTTGATGACTGGCGACGGCATAGTGGTAGATTCCCTGATCGATGTTTTCGACGTTATGGACAAGAACATAGGTCTCCACCGGATACAGGGCGCCGGCTGATGGAGAGGCTCTGAACGCATAGCCCATCTGTTCCCTCACAATGCCCTGTGTTGCCCAGAGAAGTTGAGACAGGTGGGCTTGTTCAAGGGGCTTCTTCTGGAAGTTTCGCACACTTTGGCGGTGTTTGATAGCGTCCCAAAGAGGGATCCCCCCCGATGTCGCAGGCGGGCCGAGGTTGATCCTGGGGGCAGCGGGGTAGGTTTTATAAATTTTGGGTTTATTGCTCCATATGAGAGGTTCACCGGGGAGTTTTCCCCTTGTGTATTTCGTCTCTTCTTGAAAAATATCACCGGGTCCTTTTTTCATTGTGACCACCTCGTTTTATGGCCGTTTGCGCCTGGCAATTGCGAGTTTTTCCCTGGCCAGTTTGAATTGGGGCGCGATTTTCAAGGCCTTTGTGTAATATTCGATAGCCTTGTCTCTTTTCCCGTTTGCCAGATAGAGGTCTCCGATATCGATCCGCAGTTTGGCATTCTTCGGGTAGAGGGCCTCAGCCACGGCAAAAACCATCATGATCCTGTCGTTCTTTCCGGCATCATTGAGCTGACGGGCAAGGCTGTAGAGCAAGTTGAGTGTCTCACCCGCCTGGTCAGGAGCGAGAGAGAGGGCTCTTTTATAATTGGCAAGCGCGGCATCGAAGTCCTTTGCCCAGACATGGGCTGCGGCAAGATTACTCAGGGGTTCGTACCTGTCAGGGTAGAGGGCAACAGCCATATTGAGAATATGGAAAGCTTCGTGATGCTGTTCTTCTTTCGAAAAATACCGAGAGACTCTGGCCATTTGACCGGTGTAATCGGGATAGATGTCAGCCCCTGAAAACCGTGACTTCAATCGGGTTTCCAGCACGGTGAAATCCATCGAGGGAGAGAGGAACAAAGTCCTCAGGTCATCAGTATAAACAGCGTCCCAGTGTCTGGCCCAGGTGTTGATCAAGCTGGAAAAGTGCTTGCCGAATTTAAGGCTGTCTTGGCTTGACGGCCAAATTGTGCTCAGCGCAATGTAATCTTTGAAAAACGCCAGAGGTCCTTTTTGCCGGTAAGCCTTGAGTTTCTCTTTGCCGTATTTCTCGGCGATGACCTGGGCCATGTAGCTTCCCACTTTGACCAGTGCTTGCTTTCCGGCGGGGTGAAATCCCTCCTCAATCTTTGCCCGCGCTTTTTTGAGATTGGCCCTCAGGCTGCTTCGGTTGACGTTTTTGTGAAAATAGGCAAAGGCATCAGCAAGGCTCTTCGCATCTTTGGCGATGTGCCCACCGTGCCATTCGTAGGCACTGAGTCCATGAGAAAAAACCTGTTGGCATGCTTCAAGAATGGATTGGCCGGCTCTCTCGGCCGCGTAGAACTTTAGGTCCAGGTCTTCACCGAGCACCAGCTCCGCCAATCTGTTGGCATAGAAGGGCCGGTCAAAGCTTTCCAAATTGGAAGCCATGGCCAGACCGAACCGTTCGGTGGGAAAGATCATCAGGTGCGTTCGGGTTTCGGCTTGAGATCCTCCGTGGGCGATTTGGCAATGACCGTTTATCGGCCGGACATCCCACCCCATTCCGTAGTGGGTGAAATGACCGTTTTTGAGTGTCATGGGGGTGAACATCTGGCGCCAGGTCTCCTTTTTGAGGAGTTTTCCGTCCATAATCCCCAGGGAATAGCGGAGTAGATCCAGAATTGTTGACCGGATGCCACCCGCCGCAAAGCGGCTGGAAATATCCACGTATTCGGAATTGACGAGACGCCCTCGTATCAGCCGGTACCCGCGAACCCGGTGGGGGATAATATCCACAGGACTGTCCAATCTGGTATTGCCCATTCCGAGGGGTTTGAGGATGTTTTCGGTGATATAAACCCCGTAAGGCAGGCCCGAAGCCCCTTCGATGGCGGCTCCCAAAAGGTTATACCCATAGCTCGAATAGACGTATCTTGTTCCGGGTTGAACAACAAGGTCGAAATCCTGGAAGATGGCTATCGACTCTTTTGTGTTCTTGGGAACCTTGATGTGGCCTTCTGCATTGAAATCGCGGTAATGGCTGATTCCACCCAGGTGACCAAGCAAATGCCGGACAGTGACGGGCCATTTTTTCTTCGGGAAATAGGGCACATAGGCCTGGATTTTTTTATCCAGGTCGATTTTCCCCTGCTCGACGAGCTGGAGAACAGCCAGGGCAGTGATGGTTTTGGAGATGGATGCCAGCCGGTAGGAATTATCGGCTCGGGCAGGTACGCTGTTTTCCAGGTCGCAACAACCGAATCCTTTGGCCCAGACGTGTCCATCCTTCACGAACCCAACCGACAGCGCGGGAACTTGATCCAGCGCCATGTGCTCTTGCACAAAGGCCTCGAAGACCTTGATGGCGTCCTCGAAGGGTGGGGGTGTGTCCCCTTGACTGAAAAGCCCGGGAGGGCTGATAAAAACCAGAATCAGGACTAGATAACACAAGGCTGTTTTTTTTATCATGGAACCGAGCGCCTCTCTTTGTTTGTATGTGATGCGTGACGTCTTTTCCGTCTACAGGGCAAATCCGAAGATGATGAAAAGTATGATGGCTATAGATGCCGCAATCAAAGCATAGGGCACCTGTGTCCGCACATGATCGATGTGGTCTGAAGCTGAAGCCATGGACGAAATGATGGTTGTGTCCGAAATGGGCGAACAGTGATCTCCGAATACCCCTCCTCCCAACACAGAAGCTATGACGAGTCCGGGATGAAGACCGATGATGTTGATCATGGGCACGGCAATGGGAATCATGATGGCGAATGTTCCCCAGGAGGTGCCGGTCGAGAAGGCGATAAAGCAGGAAATGAGAAAGATAACGACCGGTATGATGCCTGGATTCAGGGTAGATTTGGCCGCCTGGGCAACAAAAGGCCCCGTTCCCAAAGCATCGCAGGTGTCTCCGATGGCAAAAGCCAGGATCATCAGACTTGCCAGGGGAATTATTCCCCCCACACCCTTCATGAACACATCCGTGATTTCCTTTCCCGTCATGATTTTTTGTGCTTTATACGCTATGGCGCCGACGGATAGACCGCAGATAACAGCCCAGAGGACCGACAGCGAACCCGAACCCTCCATGAGGTTCCCTTTTCCTGTGATAAACAAAACCACCGGCATCATGACAACCATCGTGACCACGGGCAGGACCATGTTGATTGCCCGCGGCGGCACACCCTGTTTTTCTTTCATCATGATCACATCGTCAGAGATTAAGGGTTCGGCCCCGTCCCGGAGCAGTTTTCCCTCCTCTCTGACGCGGCGCTCGGCCTCTTTCATAGGCCCGATGTCCTTTCCAGAGAGGACCACGAAGAGAACCAGGATGATGGCGGCGAAGGCATAGAAATTGAAAGGTATCGAAGCGATAAATACCCTGATCGGCTCCTCGATTCCCTGGGCGGCTAAGAGGCCGAGAATAAAAGCACCCCAAGCATTCAGGGGTATGATGATGCATTTTGGAGCCGAGGTCGAATCCAGAATGTAGGCTAATTTTTCGCGCGAAACCTTGACTTTATCGAATATCGGCCGACAGACCGCGCCGGAGACGAGAACACAGATATTGCTCTCGATAAAGATAATAAATCCCAGAAACCAGGCCAGCAATCCTGTCGATCGCCTGGTTTTGACCAATCCTTTGCCCACCACCCAGTTGACAAAGCCTTTCATCCCCCCGGAATACTGAGTGAAGGTGATGATGGCCCCGATGACAGCGCTGAACAGGACAACACGTGTGTTGTCGGCGTCTTCAAAAACAGCGACAAGGACGTTGACTGTTTGGATGATTCCAGTCAAAGGATTCCAGCTGTGGATGATTGTCCAGCCCAGCCAGATGCCTACGGTCAGCGAGATATAGACATGTTTGGTTTTAATAGCCAGGAAAATAGCCAGCACCGGTGGAAGAATTGAAAGCCAGCCGTAGGAATCCATCTTTGGTCAGTTTGGTATACCATCCCTCGTCAGAGATGTCAAATTCCCCCGGCAATCCGTAGGCATCTCCATATCCGTGATGGAAGGTTTCAGGAATGATCAGATTGGTAATTTCAAAAACACGTCGATTTTTCCCCAGCGATGAAAAATCGACTCGGTTTCCGGCCTTGCTCTCCTTTCCCTTCGGTCAAGGAACCATGCCCGCTTCGGCCTTCAAACGGTTTTTTCCATCACACAATCTGATCTCTCAACAGCGCAAGTTGAATCCAGCCTCACTACGGTTTTGGAAATGCGGCTCAGCAATCCGTATGCCTTTCACAAGCCGCGAGGATGTTCATGGATATGTGATGCCGTCGTTGTGCGAATCCCGATCCGATTTTCGTCGAAGACCCCTCCACCCACCCCATGCGACTCAAACGGATCGAGACTCTCTCCCCTGATCTGCTCCTCTCATGGACAATGTCTTGCCCCAACTGGGTTACCGCACCATGCCGCTCATAGGGACTATGATCTTGCCCTGACAGGGGAACCCATTCCAAGTGTCTTATAAAGATGCAAGCTCACCTCAGACGACCTTTCTGTGTGGGCCTCATAGACAGGGCTTTGCTCGGATACGGCTCTTGGTCGCGATGAAGCGTTGGTCGGTGGCGCTTTGCCGACAGGGTTCGTGTCGAAGCATGGAATATCTGCGAGGTGAGAACACAGAACTGTGGCCTGCGTCTTAGTGATGAGGGCAAAACCTGAGGTGTCCCCATGACTTCGTTTTTTTTCGCTGGGGTATTGCAGCAGCAAAGTCGTTTTCCGTTGACCCGTACGCTCAAAGTGGTATAGGCTTAGAGACAACAGACTTCCGGAGTCTTGTAGGAGAGGATATGGACGAAACAGACAGGGCAAGAGCCGCTGAATGGGCCCGTGACCTTTTGGAACGGTCCGATTGGGTTATTCTCGACACAGAAACGACAGGCACATCCTTGTGGGACGAGATCGTTCAGATCGCCATTGTCGATTCTGAGGGGAGAGTTATGTGTGATAGTCTGGTCCGGCCGACTCGTTCCATCCCTCCGGAAGCTACGTCTATTCACGGCCTCTCCGATGCCGATGTCGAAGATGCGCCCTCGTTTCCCGAAGTGTACAGCCGGGTCCAAGAGATTTGCCGGGGAAAGCGGATCATCATCTACAACGCTCCCTTTGACCTTCGCCTCATTCACCAGACTTTGGCCAGGCATAACCTTTTGCCCTATGGCCTGGATGCGGACCAGTCGGAATGTGCGATGCGTGCGTATTCGGCATGGGTGGGGGAACGCTGGCGGGATGGGGGCTACAAATGGCAGAAATTGACAAATGCCGATCACTCGGCTGTCGGTGACTGCCTGGCCACCCTGGCCCTCATCAAAAAGATGGCCCAGAGCTGATCGCGTTCAAGACCTCGATTCCTTTTTGGTGATGGCAACAACCAGTTCTGACTGCAGTGCGTCCAGCTTGGGCGATACGCTGACGGGGTAAGCTTTTGGCGCATCTACGATGGATTTTTGAGAATCGGCCAGCCTGGAAAATTCGTTTGAAAAGGTGTCCTGAATTTGCGGCAAACTCGGCAATGGCGGGATAATTCTGCCCTTGTCCATCACCTTCCGAAGCAGGGGCTCGCTTTCGGGGAAGTCTTCCTCTCTAAGCCCGATCACATCCTTCTGCAGTTGGCCTATACCGGTGCAGAAGCGGTAAACCTGCTTTTCAAAGGCAAGGGTTTCTTTTTCTGAACTAAGCTTGAGGATGGGTCGTCCGGCATACTGAACCAGCTTGTAGACGATATCCAGATACGGAGCGTCGCTTGAAACTCCCATCTTTGTTCCCACGCCGAAGGCGTCAATATCCGCACCCTCTTCGAGGACGTGTTTGATTTTGTACTCGTCAAAGGCACCGCTGGCGAATATCTGGGTGTCGTGCAGGTTGGCATCCTTGAGGATTTTCCTGACCGCACGACTGAGTTGTACCATGTCACCGCTGTCGAGCCGGACGCCCTTCAGCGTTTCTCCTCTGGATGCCATTTCCTGGCCCACATGCGCGGCTTTCCTGGCCCCTGAAAGGGTATCGTAGGTGTCTATGAGCAGGATGGAGTTCTCGGGCGAGGTCTCCACAAAGGCGCGGAATGCCTCGATCTCTTTATCAAAACTGGCGACAAAAGAATGGGCCATGGTGCCGAACACGGGAATGCCGTAGTGCTTTCCGGCGCGAACATTGCTCGTCCCGATAAATCCACCGATGTAGCTGGCCCTGGCCACTTTCATCCCCGCATCGATCCCATGAGTTCGCCGGAAGGCAAAATCCACCAGCTTGCGGGCCCGGGCCGCCGACGCACATCGGGAGGCTTTGGTGGCTATGAGAGTTTGGAGGTTGATGGCGTTGATGCAGAAGGTCTCGATAATCTGGGTTTCCATCATCGGGCCTGTGACTTCCAGTATGGGTTCGTTGGCGAAAAAGAGGCGGCCCTCGGGAATGGCGAACACATCGCCGGTGAAGCGCAAATTTTCCAGGTGAGAAAGGAATTTCGGCTTGAACATTTTTATGCGGTCCAGGAAATCGATATCATCAGAGGTGAATTTCAAGGTGGAGAGATACTCGAGCACATCGGTCAGACCTGCCGCGACAAAGTAGTTGCGGTGAGGAGGGTAATCACGGATGAAGAGGCTAAACGTGGCTGTCTCATCAATGCCGTGCTCGAAGTAAGAGGCCGCCATGGTCAATTCGTAGAGGTCCGTCAAAAGCGCCAAATTTCTAATTCTGTCCATTGAAATGCGCTGTCCTTTCTTCGTATGGGAGAGAAAATCCCAGGAATTTGCCGCTCACTCGAAAAGGATATCGTCCGTCGATTTGACGACATCGCCTGTGTACAAGGTGGCGACCTGCCTCAAGGTCAAGGCCTGGTCGAATTCTGTCAGGGCAGAGATTCCGTTGGCCGGCACTGTCACGTGGAACCAGCGCAGTCCTGCCGAGGCCGCCGTGTGGAGGACGCATATGTTGGCCACTGTTCCGACGATGATCAGGTGCTTCACCTTCCAAACATAACTCAAAAAATGTTCGAGCCAAGTCCCGTAGAACCCGTCATACCGGCTTTTAGAACAGATCAAATCTCCGGGCTCGGGTGCCAACTCCGGTATGATTTCCCAGCCCCAGGTGTTGATGAGACAGTGCTCGGGCCAAATGGCGAACTCTGGATCTTCGGCATAGGTTGTGTCCTGCGTGTAGGCCACAGGGATGTTATTCTGGCGAACACTCCGCAGGAGTTTCTGGATGTTCGGAATGGTGTCGGCAGCTGTCGGAACGACCAAATTTCCGTCAGGTTTTATGAAATCGTTCTGCATATCAACAATAATCATGGCCGTGGATCGTGCTGGCAGTTGGACCCGGTCTTTATAGGGAATTTCAGGGACTTGCACCGAATTTCCCGGAATAAATGGAACGCTCATGATGCATCTCCTCAGGCGAACGACCAGAGGTCACTCGCGCTTTTTGTTGTTAACACAAATCCATAATAGAATGCTTACTGTGACCAAATAGACGATACAGCAGACAATGTCCTGGGAGTTTGGTGCGGAAAATTCCGCACCGGTTCTCTGATGGGACAACCGGCAAGAATTTCGGCATAAATAGGACCACTCGTGCCTATAGCTATAGCACGCCATCGATCCGAAATCAAACCAACGGCTCAGAAAAAGTCGTCATCGACCCAGAGTGTGATGACGGCAGTGGCAAGTCGTCCTCCGCTGCCGGAAACGCCGGACACAAATTGTCTTGTGATCTGTGTCTTTGGGACGACGGGCCTCACTGGTTCTTGGGAGTCTTTTTTGCTCAACAGCCCTTTGATGACTTGGTAGGCGGCAGCAGCCGCACTCAGGACGGACACACCGCTAGCGTCGGGGGATGGCTCGGCACTCGATTCGTAGGGGTCAATGGCATAAGGCCGCGGTATGGCGGCAATGTCTTTGGACAGCTTGGCCGTGTGCAGTTTTCTGTAGGAGACAACGAGCTGCCCGCTCACATACAAGGACACGACATGCTCGCTCTTTGCTGTGACGGCCTCCTCCGTCTCCTTCAATTCCTTGGGGAGGTCGATGCGGATGTCAAGCTTGAATTCCTTTTGGACGATATATGACCCGGCCTTTATCTCTAACGTGTAGGCATAAGTTCCAGACTGCCCAAACCGGTGGCGCATGTTAAGGCTGAACGTATTGAACCCTTTAAGGAATTGACCCGCTTTGATAACCCCGCTGCCATCGCCGAGCTTGAAGAGAACGTCCCTGGTCACATCGATGCCAATGACAAGAGTATTGGGAGGAGCGGTCGTCTGGCTGGTCACGCTGTCGATCAAACCGATATTTGATATGAGGCGAATGTTATCTTGAGCCCCGAGGAATGTGGACAATCCCAGGATACACACCAGAACTAGCGCTCTATTATTCATAGTACTGAAACAGGAGGTCGGCTTCCAGCCGGTCAAGGGGGAAATCATCGGGCAGCGCAGGAAGGGGCGCGCTCAGTGTGATGGCGTTCAATGCGGCCGTATCGAGAGGCGGCAAACCGGAAGAGTTTCTGACTTCATAGGAGATGAGCTCTCCGGATTTGGTGACGACGATCGCAATTTCGACGGCTTTCGTATTGTCTTTATCTTGGAGGAGCGGGATTATCCAATTTCTCTGGATGCGGGCGACCGCACGCTCTGCCCAAGGAGTTATGTCATATTCGACGGGTTTCCCCGTGGCTTGTCCGCGGAGAGAACCGCCTGTTTGGATAGTTCTGGACGGAATGCCGCGGAGCGGCCGTGCTCGTGAGGGGTCAGGTTTAAGATAACTCAGAAGGTCCAGCTCGTCCATGGTCATTTCCCGCTGTGTTTCCGGTTCATCGGACTCAGCAGGCATGATATTCAGAGTGAAGCCGGACTCCTCGCTTCGCGACGAGTCCAGCCTGAATGAAGATGTCAATTCAGGCGGGAGGGATGCCCGGGGCAATCTGGCCCGGCGGACTGTCCGCTCTGCGGCCATCTCTGATTCGCCCGCAGCTGACCCCACGGCGGTTCGCATCTCTCCGGGGCTTTGTTCCGTCCCGGGAACAACCTCCGGGGATGAAATATTTCCCTCCAGCGCTGCGGCACTGTCTATCGGCGGGACCAGGATCTTCTTCTTGGGTGCGATAATCACCTCGGTGACTTTTTCGAAGACTTGAAATTCCACGGGGGAGAACAGGGAAATGACAAGGCCGATAACAAGGGCATGGAACAGAACAGAACCCACAAAACAGAGGACTCTTCGTTTGCAATCAGAGCTGGTGGAGAAAATCTTGCCGGTCTCCTTTTGTCATTGTAGCACAACCAATCCTCATAGTCTTAAATTCACTCCGGATCGAAAAAGTTTCACTCTTTCCTGAGGATGATATCAGTCGAGATTGCAGCAATCGCGAACGGCTCGCGGGGCCGGTAGCATGATTTGGAAGATTTCGCAATACAATAGGCTAATTCAGGGGTGATACCACTGGCGATTTATTTGCCCGAGGATCTTGCTCCAGATTTTTAGGTTCTTAGGTTCGAGTGCAGCGCATGCATAAACTTGCGAACCGTGCTGCTGCCTATCCCGAACAGGTCGATGAACTGTTCTTTCTGAAGAAGCTTGCAGTCGACATAGACTTTCCCTTTTGATGAGGTAATCATGATCGACATCCGCGGGGGTGCGTGCTGGAATACGTGTGGGCCGCTTTCGGCGGAAATAAAGCCTGTCTCTTTATCCACACTGTCAATGGTATAACCAATATCGTTGACGGCGCGTATAGATGCGTCCCAGACTTCATCGAAAGAGAAATCTTGGAGCATATTGACTTCTTGATTGACTGTCTGGTTCACGCATGATACAGCCGTTAGGATAGCTATAAGAAGCCAGGTCCTTTTCATTGTGGCCTCCTTCATGGCAGACCAAAAGGCCTCCATTCTCGTCTCTATCTAAAGTAATCAACAATAATTGTGCCATCCCCTTTTCCCTGGAGAGATGAGAAAAAAGGGGATCGGATGTCCTCCAGAAGAGACACCTTGAGATTTTTTAGGCCCTAAGGGAGACACCCCTACGCGAGGGGCTTTTTTCATGACAATTTCAATATCTCCGCGGGCAGCAGAGTCTTTGGATCCTGATCCTGAGATCAGAGGGAGGAGATGAGGCCTTCCCTGTAGAGTTGGTGGGAATCCTTGACTTCGTAATCACCCGATTGGATCAGATCGATGGCTCTGGTCACGGTGGCCACCATGCGTTCTTTTTCCTCGGGAAGCGTGCCGGAGACACCCTTGTAAATGACAGTGTTTTCTGCCCAAAGATAATTGGTCAGGTGGTCGCTGGCCAGAAAACAGTCCTCAATATCCAGCGTTTCAATGAAGATCTTCACTTCTTTGAGCCTATCCAGCGGAGGAGTGATAGAAAATTCGCCGGCGGCAAGTTTTTTGTCCAGGGGTGTTCCGTGCTGGATAGTCAGTGTGCGCAGCCGGATGAAATCGGGTTTAGCCCTGTTGAGGACTCGAGCGCTGCTGACAGCGTGCTCTTTCCATCTGTCATGCCCGCCAGCCCCGCTAAGCACGTAATAAGAAATTTCAAATCCCGCTTTTTTGGCTTTCTGTCCGGCCAGGGCCATCTCTTCGGGAGTCGCGCCTTTGCACAACCTGTCGAGAACGACAGGATCGCCCGACTCGAGGCCCAAATGCAACCTGTTCAATCCTGCTTTCCGGACGGATTTGAGAAATTCCATTTTCCGGCTCAAGACGGTTTTGGCACGGGCATAGGAGGTGATTCTTTGTGTTTCCGGGAAGGTTTCTTTTATGAACGACACGATTTCGGGCATGTTTTTGTGCACAAGACTGTCGCTGTCGCCGAGAAATATAGTCGGGGCCGGGCCGTAAATCTTTCGTGCCTTGAGCACATCTTTTCTCACCTCTTCCAGCGGTTTGGACGCGAACTTCAGGTGTTTGTACATGGCACAGAATTCACAGCGATTCCAGGGACAACCTCTGGTGATACGGATCAAGGCGCTGTTGGCCTCGTTGGGAGGCCTGTAGGGAGGAAAGTCATAGGCTATCTGTTCGAAAGGCATGGCCTTATTAAGGTAAAAGATTTCGGGATATTTATCAATAGCCCGACCTAAGGCCAATTTCTGTGGAATGGGAGCAGACGGAGAAGCCGAGCGGTTTCGTTTTCCCTGCAGTCAGTGAACCATGCCCGCCCCATGGGCCTTCAAAGGTTTTTTGCCATAACACATCCTGATCACTGAATACCGCCCTGTTTTTGTACCATCACATAAGAGGTGCTTGTTTATTCGTCCAGTCATTTGACGGGAGCGCCGAAAACTGTTATCAATGCTTTTTGATGCACTCTTGGAAGGAGAGGCCATCATGGAATACAAATTTCTCGGTGACACGGGAGTCAAGGTGTCCCGGCTTTGCTTCGGCACCATGTCTTTCGGCGGCGATGCGAATGAGGAAACATCAGGAGAGATGTTTCGTTACTGCCGGGATATGGGCATCAATTTTTTCGACTCCGCCAATGCCTACCAGAAAGGCCGGGCCGAAGAAATCCTGGGGACACTCATCAAGGATTGCCGGGATGAGCTTGTCATAACCAGCAAAGTTTATTTTCCGATGGGTGAGGATATGAATGCCCGCGGGAGTTCCCGACGGCATATCATGCAAGAAATTGACGCGAGTTTGAAGCGACTGGGCACTGACCGCATCGACATTTATTTCCTGCACAGGTTTGACGATTTAACGGCCTTGGACGACACACTGCGGGTTTTGGACGATTGTGTGAAGCAGGGTAAGATTCTCTATACCGGCGCCAGCAATTTTGCGGCCTGGCAGGTTGTCAAAGCCCTCGGTGTCTCAGCCCGCCAAGGCTGGTCTCCCTTCAAGTGCATCCAGCCCATGTACAACCTGGTGAAACGGCAGGCTGAGGTCGAGATCTTCCCCATGGCGCTTTCAGAAAATTTGAGCGTCGTACCCTACAGCCCCCTCGGAGCCGGCCTCCTGACGGGCAAGTACGGTCAGGGGAAAAAACCGACGACCGGCAGACTCTTGGACAACTTGCCCTACAAGACGAGATATGGAGACGCGGGGATGTTTGAGACGGCAGAAAAATTTGTCCGGTTTGCCAGGGAGAACAACTACAGCCCTGTGAGCCTGGCTGTGGCCTGGGCAGCCAGCCATCCGGCTGTGACCGCGCCGATCATCGGGGCCCGCAATGTGGAGCAGCTCAAGGGTTCGCTCGCGGCTCTGGATATAGCAATGACATCCGAGCTCCGGCGATCCGTTTCCGCACTCTCTCCTGAACCTCCTTCGGCTACGGACAGGAATGAGGAGGGAACCCCGCACGCTCTGGCCTCCCGATAGGAGCGGTAGAGGAGATTTCAGCGTTTTGCGTTACCTTTAGATGCTAAATTTTCGGAGAGGATCTGGAGCCTTTGTTCAGGCTTTTTTATCGAGCACTGACGTGGACGCAGCCAAGGTTGCCGCGGCGGAAGATCTTAGAGTGAATTTCTGGTGCTAAAGTTCATACGAAGAATTTATAAATCTGTGCTGCATGTCCGTATCATGAACTAGTCTGGCATTCTTATTTGCCGAGACTGGCCACGAATTTTTTGACAAGATCGTTGAACGCCGCGGGGTTCTCGAGCATGGGGTAGTGGCCCATGTGGTCCATAATGACCGCATCAAAATCAGCCGTCACTTTCCTGTTTTCGGTTATATCGGTCGGAAAGAGGTCACCGTTGATGGCTCGGAGCGGCACGGTCAAGCGGCGGGCAGCCGCACCTGCGTCATACCCGGCAAGCGACTTGAACATGGCTTGTGCCGCTTCGTGGGAGGTCCCGGCCATACGCCTCTCCGCGTCGGCAACAAGTCCAGGATCGGCATCGTCGTGGAAGAGCATCCGGACCATTTGCTTCAAAGCCCCCGCGAAATCGTGCTGGAAGGAGTCGAACCTCTGTTTTGCCTCCTCGGGTGTTATCCGGTAATCGAGGACCTGGAAGGTGTCGACGCCGACCACACCCAAAACCCGGCCGGGAAGGAGGAGCGCGGCTTCAATGGCCACCGGCCCGCCCAGGGAATTGCCGAAGATGATGACATTTTGCAGGTTCTCCGTTTGGATGACGGCCTTGACATCGGCGCCGAACTCCGGAATTCCCCATTTTTTTCTGTCGATTCCCGACTCTCCATGACCGGGAAGGTCAAGAGCGATGGTCCGGTGGCGGGCTGAAAAGGCCCTGAGTTGTCCATCCCAGAACGTTCGGTCGGCCAATCCTCCGTGGATAAAGACCAAGGCCGGATCCCCGGTCCCGGCAGCTGAATAGACGATCAGAACCCCGTCCTCAGCCAGGCATGTTTTTCGTTGAATTTTCTCATCCATGGCGTCCTCCCCATTTACTCCAGGTGCCGCAGTCAACAGAACCACGGCTACAAGTATTCCGACCCCAACGAAGCAACCCAAAACTCGCATAATTTCTTCTTGATGTGATTATAAAATTCTCCGCGGACAAATTCCAGACCATTCTGATCACACGTATTCCCTTCATCACTTGAAAGATGCCTTTCTTCCCGATCGAAGGGATTCCGCGGGCTATCGAAGCTCCGGAAAGAGCAAGGAGTTGGCTACGCGTTTCTACTTGATAAGGAAGTATTTGGTCTGACGGCCATCAATGAATGCACAACCGTCTGTGGTGAATACCCCGCCCTCTTCCAGGCCAATCTGCACATCCATGTTATCCCATTCGGGAACTTTGTGTTTGTTGTTCATTTCGATGGCGTAGCATGTGTTGAGATAAAGCGGATACTCTCCTCTCACCGGAACCCCATCCTGGCGGTTCCACAGGCCGACCACAAACCCAGCCGCGTGTCCGTGGATTCCGAGAGGATGGCAGTATATGCTCGGATTAAGGCCCTCAGCCTTGGCCTTCTCCAGTGACGAACGGAGAACTTCGTTCCCTGTGCGCCCTTCTCGGTGTTCGGCCATGACGATATCTTGAAGCCGGTTGCCCCTGCGCAAGGCTTCCTTCAAGCCTTCCGGCGCATCCTGTTCACCGATCCGGCAGACATAGGCGTTCTGTTGAGTATCCGTGCACAACCCCAAGTAGACGATCCCGATGTCGCAGTGCAAGAGATCCCCCCGCCGAATGATCTTCGGGTTGTCTTTGTAGAGTTGTGCATCCTCCTTGGATCTCTGTATGGACACCGAGGGGTGAAACCAGGTGTCGACCCCAATATCCGTGAACCGTTGCCGTATCCACCAGACTACGTCCTCCGTCGTGGTCACATCTGGAATGATCACTCTGTTGGAAAAGAATTCGGCGATGATGTCATGCGCCACCCCACAGATATGCCTGTAAATACTCAATTCGCGAGGACTTCTGGTCTCGAGCCAGCCCACACAGATATTTTCAGCCGACACCATACGGGAAGCCAGGTCCGGTCCCAGGGTTTCAACCAGCCTGCTTTTGAAGGACGCGGAAAGTCCGTCTCCGAAAGCCCAGGTTTCGGATTCATTGATGCCGATTTTTTTCGGCGTGTTTTTTTGTATATACTCCGCCAAAACCTCAATCTGGTCTCTTGTTTGATCCCTGTAGATAGACCTGTACCATTTTCCCATTCCGTAAAAGCTGCAGGTCAGCCTTTCCACCCCGTCTTTTTCGCCCTTATCATGGAAAATGAGGATGGACGTGCGGCGGGCGGCCATGCTCGGTTCAGGCACCAAGGTCATATAGACTGGATCCTCGTTGTATTCACGGCAGATTATGAGCCACATGTCGATCCCTTCCCGGCGCATCAATTCGGGGATGATGTGATCCAACCTCCATTCGAGGATTTCGTTCATTACATCTGCCCTTTCCCTTTCGGGCAGGATGGTGTTGATGTCTCCAACATTCGCGGGCCCTATATCCTGAGCCAAAAGGCTCAATCCTGCCATTAGTATGAGGGCCGTGTGCAAAATTGCCAGTGATGCTGCCTTTTTCATGTGTGGTGTTCTCCTTTCATAAAATTTGATCCGAATCAAAGATCTCCCGTCCGGTGAATGTAATAAAAGGATTTCATGTCCTCAATATCCTTTTCATCCTCGATGAACGGCATGTCCTCTTCCTGTCCCAATTTCTTGGCCAGGACTTCGGCCTCCCGAAAGCAGGATTTCCGCAAGCGTGGAATCGCAGAGGGGCTGATTTTTTGGGGCTCAAAATGACAGTTTACAGAAAACTCCGGGGGCTCTTCCACAAAATCCTTGTGACGCCATTCGGCTTTCGCCATATCGAAGGCATAAGTTTTGAGGAAGAGGTGCCCCTTTTCGGCCAGAAAGCGGATGGCTTCGATCAGGAAATCCACATCTTCCCGGCTGAGGGTGTAGTGAATGTTGACCCGCACCCAACCCGGTTTGATCCCCTCGCAACCCCTGAGAATGAGACTCCGGAGTTTCCGAGAGGATTCGTCGTCGATGTCGAGCAGGATATGGCCGTAGGGACCGGCACAGCTGCATCCCGCGCGGGATTGGATGCCGAAGAGATCATTCATCAATTTGGTCACGAATTTGGGATGCAAGATCCTGTTCTTGTGTCGGATGTTGAAGGAAACGATCGAGACCCGGCGGTCAGCGGCCACATCGCCGACAAGCTCGAGATTTTCGATTTTTGCCAGCGCCGAGAGAAAGTATTCGGTGTGCGCGGCTTCTATCTCTTCGATCGTGTCAATGCCGATCTTATGCTTGAGCTCAAGAACCAGGGCGGCCTTCAATCCTTGCAGGATGGGGGGAGTGCCGGCCTTTTCCCGCGTCTCGATATCTTCAGCAAAATCATGATCTTGGAAACCAACGTAGAGCACGGTCCCTCCGCCAGCTGTCGTTGGGGGCAGATCGCTGCGATATATTTTTTCATTGAAAACCAGCACACCGCTTGTGCCGGGGCCACCCAGAAATTTGTGCGGAGAAAAGAATATGGCATCGAAATAGGCCCTATCATCGCGATTCATGTCGATCTTGACATAAGGAGCCACGGCTGCGAAATCGAAAAAGACGAGAGCGTCGTGGGCATGGCCGAGTTTGGCAATATCATAGACCTTGGTCCGTATGCCCGTAATGTTCGATCCGGCAGAAAAAGAGCAAAGCTTTTGTCGGGCCGCGTATTTTGGGCTGGCCAGTTCCTTCTCGAGCCTGTCTAAATCAATGGCTCCATCTCTGCCGAAAGGAATCACGACCACTTCGGTAAAGGCTTCACGCCACATCAGCTCGTTGGTGTGGTGTTCGTAAGGCCCGATAAAGACCACGGGGCGACTCTCGGATAACGCCCCGCGCATCTCTTCTGTGGGTCGGCATCGCTCGTCGATTGTTCGTTCGATCCTCTCTTTTGTGACGGGGGGGATGTAGACCCCGAGAATTTCCTGGAGTTTTTTCAGCGCTCCCGTTGTCCCGGATCCGGTCATGATGATTTTGCCCTCCGGGCCGGCATTGACCAGGTCTTTGATCTTTGTTTCGGCTTGATGAAGGAGAGACGTCAGGTATTTGCCGGAATAGTCGTCTTCGGTGTGGGTATTGGCATAGGACATTTCGATATTCCTGATTTTATCCTCGATCATTCGCAAACCTTGTCCCGAAGCGGTGTAGTCGGCATAGAGGAGATGACGTTTTCCGAAGGGCGTATCAAAAAGAATGTCGTTGCCTAAGATCTGCTGCCGGATGTTCTCCAGACTGTAGTGTGTCATAGGGCATCTCCTGATTCGGATTAACCCTCCCATTATACCGTGAATGCGCCCCGATTTTAAGACAATCCAGGCCAGGCAAAATAGATGGGACCGCCCTTTCTAGCCTGGAAAGAGTGAAGAGGCCATCATTTTTGCCGACCGTAGACATAATCGCCGATGCGGCGCATCCAGTTCAGTTCTTCCTCGGACATGGGACCCTTGGCCACCTCAATCAAATTCTCTTCCATTTGGGCCGTCGTTGAGGGCGCAGAGGTGACCACATCCACGAAGGGATTGGATAGCGCAAAGCGATAACAATCGCCGGCTGTCGGCCGCTGTTCTCCACCGGGAATCTTTCCGGACTTGACGAGAGACATCCGGCGAGTTGTCTGGAAGGCGACCATTCCCGGCCGGTTCTCGGGAAGCAGCGGGAACACATCTTCCTCAGCCCCCCTGTTCGCAGCGTTGTAGCGAATGTGAAAGAGATCGAAGCGCAAATCCCTGGCCAACTCAGGAATAAGACTTCGCTTGTGGGTGGAAAGCCCGATGTATTTTATAGCCCCCTGCCTCCTCAGCGCCTCTGCCTCATCCAAGAGTTTATGTTTGGGGGCTTTGTTGTGCCAGCCGAGCAAAAGTACGTCGGCATAATCCGATCCCAGTTCTTTCAGACCTTTCATCAACGTTCCCGCCAATCCCTTTGGACTGCGTCTGAAAGCCTGAATAACCACGATCAGCTCATCCCTTTGGCCCTTGGCTGTGATATTTTGGATGGCCCGGGTCATCTTCTTGTTTCTCAGAGCACCCCAGTAAAAATAATTGCAGCCGGCTTCGAAAGCAGCCTCAATGGCTTTTGTCGGCGTTCCGTAGGAGGCCCCCAGTCCTAATCGGCCTGCACGAAGGTCTGTCTTCCCGAGCTTGATTTTTTCGCTCAACCAGTTATCCATGCCCTCATCTCCTCATGCATAGATGGTGTGTCCTTTAGTTCTATTGGATGTACTCCTCTCTGTCAATAGTCTATCCGGAGCGTCATCAGCTGCCAAGTGAATAAAACCAACTTTTCGTCATCTCAGAAGTTTTGGCACAAAAGAACATTCCACTCTTCGAGAAATGAAATGAATGGGATGGAGGGGCAGCGTTAAAAATGTGCCCTGGAGCGAGGACATCTCATAAGCTTCTCGATTTTTATTCAACAATTCATGATTTTGGCTTCATGAAGGTCCCCTAAACCTGATATGATGAATAAAAAAACTTGTGTAAAGGTAGATTTGAATGGAGGAAGCACCATGATTATCAAGATTTGGTGGATTTGGATGATCATCGCCGCGCTACTCATCATCGGAGAAATATTCACGGCTGGATTCTTTCTGTTCTGTTTTGGTATCGGTGCGGCTGTTGCGGGCGTGCTCGCCCTATTGGGTGTTGGTTTTGGCTGGCAGTTGGCCGTTTTTGTCATTGTTTCAGGGGTTCTCTTTGTCAGCTCACGCTGGCTGGCAGAACGGCTGTCGAAGAAACAGCCGCCTGGGATTGGTGCGGACCGGTTTATTGGGAAAAAAGGCATTGTGTTGGAGGCCGTTGACAACGGTATGAATACAGGCCGCGTCCGTCTCGATAAGGAGGAATGGCGGGCTGACAGCGTGGATGATAGCCCCATCCCAGTCGGGAAGAGGGTGGAGGTTGTTCGATTGGATGGTACCCATCTGGTCGTCAAAGTTATAGAGGAGGACAAGTAAAATGGAAATCGCCCTGGTTATTTTGGCATTGGTCATATTCGTCGTCGCCGCCACAGGCATCAAGATCATCAGGCCCTGGCAAAAAGGCCTGGTCGAGCGGTTGGGAAAGTACCAACGGACAGCGGGCAGCGGCCTCTCGATCATTATCCCCTTCATGGAACGACTGATAAAGGTCGATATGCGGGAACAGGTCGTGGATGTGCCGCCGCAAGGTGTTATCACCAAAGATAATGTCGTTGTCGAAGTGGACGCCGTCGTCTACTATGAAGTGACTGACCCGGTAAAGGTGACCTACAATGTTACCAATTTCTATCTGGCGGCTACCAAACTGGCCCAAACCAACCTGAGAAATCTGGTGGGAGATTTGGCTTTGGATGAATCTCTGACGTCTCGTGAAGTCATCAACACCAAGCTCCGGCAGATCCTGGATGACGCCACGGACAAGTGGGGAACCAAGGTTACGCGTGTCGAGCTCCAGCGGATCGAACCGCCGGTCGATGTGACCGAGGCCATGCACAGGCAGATGAAGGCGGAGCGGGATCGCCGGGCCATGATCCTCGAGGCTGAAGGAGCGAAGAAATCGGCTATTCTCAAGGCGGAAGGAGAGGCCGAGGCGATTAAAAAGGTGGCGGATGCCGACAAATACGAAAAGCTGACTGTGGCCAAAGGAGAGGCCGAAGCTATAGAAACGGTCTACGATGCCATCCACAGGGGTAGACCCACGAATGACCTCATCGCCATCAAGTATCTGGAAGCCCTGCAGAAAATGGCTGACGGCCAGGCCACGAAGATATTCCTGCCCATCGAGGCATCGGGCATACTGGGAAGTGTGGCCGGCGTAGGGGAACTGTTGAAGGAGAAAGCCGCACCCGAAGTCAAATAGCTGCAAAGCAAACTGTGTAGAGAAGCAGCTCCGGATATGACCGCCTGCTGGTTGGAATCCAGTCAGCAGCCAAAGCAGACGCTGCAGGTCAAAAGGAGCTGTGTTATTCCCCGTTTGACGGCTTCTCTTGGCTGTGATATAAGCTAATCAGGACATTCTGCACCCGAAATCGGTCTGGAGAGGTGAAGAAAAAGCGGCATGTTTTTCCCTTTTCGAATTGATTCTGTTGACAAGGCCTCAGGATGAAGTGGACTATGATGGGGCCGATGAGTATGTTGATGAAACCCAAGTAGACATTCAAGAAATCAGGCCGTATTTTGGCTAAGGAATACGCATTCATTAGGCATAAAAGGAGGCAATCATGGACATCTCGCGGCGAAAATTCATCCAAAACTTTGGCGTGGGTGTTGCCGGAGCCGGTATGGGCTTTGGATTGACACGCGGATTGGATGAAAACTCGGGAGAATCAGCGAAGCTTTTGATAAAAAATCCCGATCATCCCAAAGCGGCCGATTTTGATCGCCTTCCCATGGACTGGTACACAAAGACTGTCAATAGGCTGAAAGAAAAGGCCGGTGAAAAAAGTGTTGATGTCATCCTTCTCCAGGATAGATGGAATATCGTCTATTTCACAGGACTTTTCCACAGCACGACAGAGCGGCCGTTCTTCGCGGTTTGTCCGGTCGATGAGGATGGGCTTTACTGGTATCATCCGGGCCTGGACAGAGATTTGGTTTCATCATGGTGGAACACGGACAATTCCTATTACTTCGATTTTCTCCACGCCGAGGGGGGATTCCCCAACTTGGGGCAGGTGGTCATGGGCCGGACAGTCGATCTTTTTGAATGGCTTTTGGCCGGTCTCAAGGCGCGGGGCTGGGGCGATAAGGTCATAGGCATCGATGCCGAACTCACTCCTTCGAAGATGAAAAAAATCAAGGATATACTTCCTAAAGCCCGTGTTATGGACATCTCGCAGATCTGCATGGACATGCGCATGGTCAAAACCGAAGAGGAAATCGCCCTCACCCAGAGGGCCATGGATTATTTCAGCCAAATTCACGCTTTTGCCAGGGATTATCTGTTGAACAAAGGCACGAATGCCACAGATTTCGAGATCGGAAAGACAGCCGAGGAGTACGGAACGAACTTGATCATGGAAGATATCAAAAGGGACGGAAAAGCTCATACGGCCGTGGGCATTCAAGTCAGAATAAGCTGCCGAACGGGAGCGGCTACGGGCTATCCCCATCCCAATCAATCTTTCCATAATAAAATCAAAAGGGGAGATGCCCTTCAGATAGCCGGTGTTGTCAGGGTCGGGGGCTATGGAGGCGAGTGCTATCGGTATTTTCAGATTGAACCCTGGGATGATCACCGGAAAAAAGTCTGGCAGATCGTGACCGACTGCGTTCGTATTCAAGAGGCCGAATCCAAAGCTGGCCGTCGTTGTGCGGATGTGGCCTATTCTATTCATAAATATCAGGTTGAGAACGGCATGAGCAAATTGATCTATCACCGGCCGGCCCATGGCGAGGGCATGGAGGGACACCAGCCTCCATGGGTCGCTTTGGGGGACCGGACGGTTCTGGAAGAAGGGATGACTTTCAGCGTCGAGCCGGGACTGTACGATCCGGAGAACGGATTTGGCTACAACCCCAGCGATAACCTGTTGGTCACAAAGACAAAAGGTGTGCTCATGAGCCGTGTTCCCTACACGAAGGAATGGATGGTCCTCAGCCTGTAGTCTGCTTTTTTTTGCTTTGGGAGGCCATTCTGAATATTATATAGAGGAATTCAAAAAAATATTTTATCGGGTTAGGCCATTCGAAGGATAGAGCCCACGTCGATGATTCCAACGTGGCCATCCACCGTTTCGACCCTCAAACCCAGCAAGAAAGGAGTCTATTGATGGCAGTATTCGAGGGCGTGAAGTTTGCCGATAAACAGATGCGGTATCTTCTGGACGGGAAAGATTACGCACTGTTCGAATTCGACGACAAGGTGTATTCTGTTTCTCGAGCGATTCACTACGGCCAGTTTTTGGTGTTTGAAGGGATCAAGTTTTTTTGCAAAAAAAACGAGAAGGGGAATCTCAAGATCATTTTTGTCAACTGGCATTTGAATCTCGAGCGGCTTCAAAGAAGCATCGCGTTCTGCTTGGGAAGAGACCAACAGCACCTGGTTCCTCAGACAGATGAGATGGAAAATGTTGTCATAAACCAATTCTTGCGCGATCCGTCCATGCGTGATTTTCTGGGGGAGATGGCCGAACTGAATGCCCAAGGCTATCTTCGTCCATTCACCTACGACGAAGAACTCTCAGTCGGTGTGACTTTTCCCACCATGCCCTCGGTCAGGGCCATTGCCTTTCGGTACGAACGGTATCTCGGAGAGCCCTTTTATGCAGCTGTGGTTCCTCATATGGTCAGAGCGGTGGGTGTCAACGGGACCGGATGCCTCAAGTTGAGCTCGAATTATGTGATAAGCATGAAAGCCGTGGATGCGGCCAAGGCGATTCTTCCCGAAGCCACGGCGGCTCTGTTTCTGGATGACAGGCCGGATATTCCGCTTCAGGAAAGGAAAATTACGGAATGGGACTCTTCCTGCTGTCTGTTCGTTCTCCGCAGCGGGGCCGTTGTGAAAATTCCCGAAAGTCCTTTGATCCTTCCTTCCGTCACGATTCAGGGCGTAGTGGCCATTCTCAAAGAAAAGGGGATTTCTGTCGAAGAAAGGGATATGACCTATGGAGAATTGATCGAAAAAGTTGAGAACAAGGATATTGTCACCATTTGCAGTGTTGGCACAGCCGGAATATTGAACCGTTGCGAGAAATTGATTTTGGTCGACTACGATGGAAATATTCTGGGCACCCATGAAGCTGATAAGAGTCATGAACTCTACAGGGAGCTGGGCGAGACAAAGACCCACTACTGGAATATTTTTCAGGAAAAAGCCTCGATCCCTGCCGGTGTGCGGCTGCACAAATATGTCCTATAGATGTGACAAAATTCGTCACCTCGTGAACGCTTTATCTTGCCGCGGTTTTTGACTCCTGCTGCGACAACAGGTAGAAAATCCGTTCTGCATCCGGTGTCTGTGTATCATCAAAAATTGGCACGTTTTTTGCATCACTTTATGCGGAGACAAAGAAAATGCAGGTAACCCAGAGTATAGATTATCAAGCACAGATCAATGAGGCCTCCCGCAGGGCAAAGTGTAAAAAAGTTTTATACCTCTACGATGACAGCGGCGATCGACACCTTTTGGGAATTTTCAACAAGCGAAAGGCTTTGGAGATAAAAAAGGATTTGGAAGAGAAAAAATTGATCGATCGTCTTTCGGAATTCGAGATAAGGACGACAGAACCGGATTCAGATTACCAACTCTGACCGTCCCGGATCTGGCTGCCATTGCCGATAAACGACCCAGAGGGGTCAAGCTCACCGGCGCTGTGAGTTCCCGGAGCTTGACCCCTTTTTTTTATCCGCAGGGAACCTGGGTCGAAGATTCGCTATTTGTGTTCTTTAGGTTTCTTAAGGGATTCAATCAGGCCGTGACTCGCCACTGGCAGGTTGCCTGAACCAGGCGAGTCAAATGGCCGCTAACGCAACTTGAAGCTAGTGACGCGACCCTCAGTCATTCATCGGGAAAGACTGGCGAGGACGAGGCGTTTGTAAAGCGCGGGTCCAGCGGGTAAAATAGAAAAAAGAGCGATGAGATTTCCCCTGAAGACATGCGGCTTCCTGGCTATAGTCTGCCTGGTGCCGCTTTTGTGCTGCCGGAAAGCCGTCCGGATTTCTCCGGCTCCTGAGCCGGTTCCTGCGGCAGCGGAACTTCCCGTTCTGGGTTACAGCATCCAGGTGGGGGCATTTTCCGTGGTCGGGAATGCGGTGAGGTTGACCGAGGCGTTGAACGCGTATGATTTGAATGCCTATTACTTTGTTCATGTCTCCGGGCTTTATAAGGTCCGGTTTGGTGATTTTGCATCCAGGGAGGAAGCAAGACAGACAGCGGAGAGTCTGAAAATGAAAGGAATTTTTGCTGACTATTTCGTTGTCAACCCAGAGGACTACCCTGTTGCCAAAAAACGGCATTACGGGAATGAATACGTTCGGATTGAACTTGTCAAGACAGCCAAAAGTTTCGTCGGCTTGCCCTACTCCTGGGGCGGGGTCTCACCCGAACAGGGATTTGATTGCAGCGGTTTGACTATGGCTGTCTATAAGCTGAACGGATTGAATCTCCCCCGTTCATCTCGGGGACAGTGGGGAATGGGGACTCCTGTCCACAGGAATCAGCTCAAGGAGGGAGACCTGGTTTTTTTTGCCACGAAAAAAGAAGGGATAGTCTCGCATGTCGGTATTTTTGCCGGAAATGACACCTTCATCCATGCGCCCGGAAAAAACAAGACCATTCGTCCGGATTTGTTGTCCAGCCTGTATTTTCGGACTCGTTTTATGGGAGCCAGGACGTATTTGAAATGAGACATCCGCGGCGCGGACGCTTTTATGGGGGGTTAGTTCTTGGCTTTGACGCGGTAGAGGACCTCGCCGAGATAACCTCTGTCGTTGATCAAGGCGATATACAATCCCGGTTGAAGGTGAGCCTGTCTCCGGAGCATGGGTTCTGAGAGATCACCGAGGAGCTGACCAGCATTCCAATCACCTTTTCGGTCACTCAACCAGACTTGTTCTTCATCCTCTGCAAGTTGTTCCAGGATTTCTCTTAAGACCATTTTTGCCTCTTTTCGTCACATATTTTGTATCCGACAGTTATGCCTTCTTTGTATAAGACGTATTTTAGAGCAAAAAGGTTTCCTAAAAATGAGATTATTATTTATGATAGCCAATGCAGCGATTATTCCGTCAAAGCGGTTGTCCGGTGTTCAAATGATTTGACCGGAGAGCGACACGGCCGCACAGCGAACCTTTTTGCGTCTCAAACGTTCTATGTCATGAAATGACAAAGACAGGAGCCCTTAGTGAAGCCTGAAAGGGGTGTCAAAACTTCCCCTGTCCCCCCCATGACGCCTGCTCTTTTTGATGAGCTGTTCCAGGAGTTTCAATCTCATGTTTTTCGCTTTGCCTGTCACCTTGCAGAGAGCCAGAGTGAAGCTGAGGAGTTATTCCAGGAGACATGGCTCCGTGCCGTTCAGGGCTTTCCAAAGGAGTTTGACAGAGGGCGGTTCAAGGCCTGGTTGTTCACTGTGGCCGCGAACATCCATAGAGATAATTTGCGAAAAAAACGGATCAGGCGGATGTTTCTGCTCGAGAAAACCAGAAGGACAACCCAAGACCGGGGATTCCAGGCCTACATGTTGGGAGGGTGGAGTTCCTCATTAGCCACGGAATCCGAAGATGCTGATTTCCGGAGATCCCTCGAAGCGGCTGTAGACAGATTGCCCGAAAGGCAGAGGCGGGTGTTTGTTCTCAAAGAGATTGAAGGCTTCACACACACGGAAATCGGGGACATTTATAATCTGCCGGTGGGCACGGTCAAGTCGCTTTTGCACAGGGCCTTGAGGCGGCTCAGGCAGGACCTTTCGGATTACAATCCAAAGAAAGAGAGATGGCCATGCGATGCCAAAACATTGAGCGTTTAATGATTAACGGCACGGACCGGACTTTAAGCCGACGGGAGCTGGATGACATCGAGCAACATGTGGCCCAGTGTCCTTCGTGCAGCCGTTTTCGGGAAGACCTGAACAGGATACGGAACGGGCTTAAAGCTCCTCCCTGTCATGAACCATCCGAGGAACTGCTGACGACAACGAGAGCCCTGTGCTATGCAAAAATAGAAGCCATGGGTGTGTCAGGAACCGGTGCCCTCACAGGCGATCGGTCCAGACCTGTCCCGAAAGTCATTTGGGCGGCTGTGGTCACGCTTATTGTCCTGACCGGGATTATCGTCATCTCTCTCCTTCCCGAATTAGAGATCGAAGAACCGTTGTCGCTAAAAACAATCCTGGCCTTCACCCTGATCGTACAGAATGCGGCCATGCTCTTTTTTGCGCCGCTCCTGATTCAAAAACTGCGGTTCCCTAAAAAGGGTTTTGATTCAAACGGATATGATAACTTTGTTGTATAAAATTTATTCCAGTCTCGTTTTTTATTCGAGGCACCAACCAGGAGGTCCATGATGGCCACATCAACAGGCAAAACAATAGCCCTCATTCTTTTGGCGGTATTCGTCATTTCGTTTTTTTTGATGTCAGCGCGGACGTCGCCTTTTTTCATCGCGCCTTTTGGGGTGTTTTCCAGCATAAAGCACTTGATCAACATCCCCGAATGGGATCATTTCTATTTTGGCCCCAATTGGATGCGTTTGACCTCTATGTCTGTTTTATCCTTGTTTTTTCTGATAATCTGGATCTTTGTGATTGTCTGGGTGTACCGGGATGCCGAAAATCGGGGCATGAACGGTGTGCTCTGGGCACTGCTGGTGTTTATCGGGAACCTGGTGGGCCTATTGATCTATCTCATCCTGCGATCCGACAGAGCCCTGGTGTCACGGACTGAAGCGCCGCCTCAGATCTGCCCGCAATGTCAGAAATCCGTAAGCCCAGGCTTTGCCTACTGCCCCCACTGTGGCGCCCCCATGCAGAAAGTCTGTCTCGCCTGCGGGAAGAAGGTCGAGGAGAGCTGGAAAGCCTGTCCTTACTGCGGTCAGAGCCTCGATAAAACAGAGAAAGCCGAAAGCTCTCCCTAGTGTTGTTTCAACATAATGTGACTTGTTTTCAGCAATCATATGCCAGATAATTTCTCCCAGCCTTCTCATTTTTTATCGCCTGATCAGCTGGAAGGGAATGCGATAAACATGCTTTTCTGACTTGTCAGAGAGTATTAAACACTGGACGAATTCAGAGGAGAGTGATATCTTACGATTGACTTTTCCGGTTAGCTTGCCGGGTTGATAGGAGGCAGTGATTTGAGTGCAAAGGTTATTGATGGCGAAGCCGTGGCCAGCCGAATCAGGGAACAGGTGGCCGGGGCTGTTGAAGAAATGGTACAAAACCATGGAATTCGTCCGGGACTGGCGACAGTGCTTGTGGGAGATAATCCGGCTTCCCGCCAGTACGTGCGCATGAAGCAGAACCGCTGCAAAAAGGTGGGCATCGAGTCTTTCGGACACACACTGCCCGCCGATTGCAGTCAGGAAGAAGTCGAAGGATTGGTCCGCGATCTGGGCGCCGATCCAAAAGTCCACGGAATTCTCGTCCAGCTTCCCCTTCCCGACCAGGTGGATGAAGAGGCTATCCTGAGCGCTGTTCCCCTGCACAAAGACGTGGATGGATTTCATCCGGTCAACATCGGCCGTTTGGCCATGAAGGGACGCAAACCCTTGTTTGTGCCTTGCACTCCTGCGGGCGTTATGATCTTGTTAGAAGAAGCGGGCGCCGAGTTCGAGGGGGCAGAAGCCGTCGTTCTTGGCCGCAGCAACATCGTCGGTATGCCTGTAGCCATGCTCCTTATTCACCGCAACGCCACGGTGACTGTCTGCCACAGTCGGACGAAAGATCTGCCCGATGTGTGCCGCCGGGCCGATATTTTGATTGCAGCTGTGGGGCGGCCGGGAATGGTTAAAGCCGATTGGGTAAAGCCGGGAGCCTATGTCATAGATGTCGGAAGCAACAGGATCGATGATCCCTCAACGGAAAAAGGGTACCGATGGGTGGGAGATGTGGATTTCGATGCCGTCAAAGAAGTTGCCGGTGCCATCACACCGTCACCCGGTGGTGTCGGGCCCATGACCATCGCCTGCCTCTTGAAAAGTTCTTTGAGAGCAGCCGAGATATCCCTCGGGCAATGAGCGGCTCCTAAAGAAATTATCCAGAGATTCCCTAAAAAATTACGGACACATAGGACTGTGAATCGGGGATCTTCTTTCCTCGATCGCCATAATTTTGCATGCTAACGAAGGAAGGGATAATATTGTTTAATAAAAACTATATATTATATAGGAATAATATGATATGATAGGAGCAAATTTTCACAAGGAGGGAAATGTGAAACACACGACAGTATTGTTTGTCCTGATGCTTCTCCTTGGTTTTCTGTCTGGGCCTGTTTGGGGTCAGACTTACTTTCAAGAGGAAGTTAAGGTGCTGATGGAAGTACGCAGTTATGCCGATGGCAGCCACCGGGTGGCCACCTATGTCGTTGAACCGGAGACAGGGATGTATGTGCCCTTTGCGGAATACGCCGATACGGCTAGTATCGCAGCTCCGCCAGTTCCGCTGCAGCCCATAGTGGTGACCTTTTCCTGGCATTGGAAAGGGCCGACAACGATCAAGTTTAAGGTCACGAACCGGTCTTCACAGAAAATTGCCAGGATAAGGACGGTTCTCAATAAATTCATGAACCAGCGCCGGGGTACCAACATGGTGCCTCGGATGATTATTAACAATCAAAAGACTGGAATAAAACCGATAACTCAGTTTCAGAATCAGTGGGATTTTTACAATCAGCTCGATTTTGACAACATGAACACGGTTGTCATGACCCCGGATGATCAATTCTTCCTGACCCCGCCTGTTCCTGGTCCCTCGGTTCCCTTTGATCCGGATCAAATTTCGTTGACAAAGATCATGGCTGTGCTCACCATCCGGAAAGAGGGCGGAAAGAATGTCACCACCTACTGGATTACAGAAGCGGATGTGTATTTTCTCAATAACTTCTGGGATATGGTCAAGAATGTCAGGGACCTGGCTGGAACAGCCGCTTTCAGGTTGGCTCTTGGATATCAACCGACAGTTTGGTCTCACGACTATCTGTCCGGAAAGAGACCTCATGTGACCACACCCAAATTCAACAATCCCACCGGCAGCCCCTGGGTCAGAGTAAGCAGACCCCGGGATAATTTCTATTACCTGGATGCACTGGGTGTGGGCTCAATCCAATTTCTCGAAACGCCCAAACTTCTTCCCAATGCCAACGAGGTGCTCGATATCGGCGGATATGATATGCCGACAAAACATAACAACGACCTCGACCTGAGCAAAACACCTATTCTGTTCCTGACGAACTTGAAGGGCTATCAAGGTGCCAAAAAACTGCGAGTGAGAATCTGGCGGCGCACCATGGATACCCCCCCACAGGATATATTTGTGATGATGTTTGCCGGGAACACCATCCGGCGCCCCCAAGATTTCAGCACGGTCAAGAATGTTTTTGCCGATATTTTCCTCAACCATGTTCGTTTGGGACATAAAGCCAGATTGAAAAGACTCAAGACAATAGTCAAGAATTTCGGGACTCCCAAGAATGTGGATGGGATTCGTTTTGAGAAGGCGTTGAGAATAAAAGTTCAGGTTGAGGGACGGTTGAAAGAGAACGGTCCGATAAAGACAATTATCCGGTTCTACTGGCTGGTGGACTCTGAGCCCGAGAACATGTCCTAGCCTTTGCAGCTCCGACAATTCAAGGATTTACCGGAAGGAATACTTTCTACTCGTACCTCAGGGATTTAGCTGGGTCTGACACGGCGGCCTTCACGGCCTGGAAACCGACGGTCATTATGGCAATGATCAAAGTGCCTATCCCTGCCAGCAGAAAAACCCATACACTCGGGGCCATCTTGTAGGCAAAATCTTTGAGCCACCGGTTCATCACCAGGTAAGCCACAGGCCAGGCGACAAGGTTGGCGATGCCGATGAGGATCACGAACTCTCCGAGAAGCAGCCGGATGATGGTGGGGACTGTGGCTCCGAGGACTTTTCTGATGCCTATCTCTTTGGTCCGCTGTTCGGCCGTGAACGCCGAGAGGCCGAAGAGTCCGAGACAGCCGATAAATATGGCCAGACCGGCAAAAACACTGAAGATTTTTCCGATTCTCTGTTCGGCGTGATATAGCGTGTCGAATTCATCATCCATGAAGAAGTATTCGAAAGGCTGATGGGGCAAAAAGGCCCTCCACTTCTTTTCCAGCAGATCGAGGGCTCCGGATATATTCTTTGTGTTCAATCGAAAGGCGATCAGATCGGTGTTCTCGCCGAGGTACATCAGCAAAGGGCCGATGTTTGTCCGGAGCGACTCGAAATGGAAGTCTTTGACAACGCCGATGACCGTGTGCGTGATGTAGTTTCCCATCTGGCTCGTGAAACGGCTCAGCCTTTTTCCCACAGCCTGGTCCCATCCAAACTGTTTGACGGCCGCTTCGTTGATGATCGCTGCTTCGGTGTCAGTGGCAAATTCCCTCGAGAAATCCCGGCCTTCGACGATTTCCATCCCCAGCGTCTGGATATAGTCATGGTCGACATCCCAGACCTGGATCGATGTCGTGTGCTCGTCGTTGAAGTTGCCCTCGGGGAAGATAGTGGTGCTGTTCCTTTCTGAAGGCGTCGGAAGACAGCCGGAGATGGTCCCGTTGAGAAACAGATGCGAGGAGAGCACTTCATCTTTGAAGGACTTGGCTTGATTTCCGAGCAAATAGGTGTTGCCGAGAATGAGCACCTGTTCCTTCTCGAATCCGAGCTTTTTATTCTGGATATAACGCAGCTGGTTGTAGACCACGAATGTCCCGATGATCAGGATGACGGATGCGGCAAACTGGAAGATCACCAGTCCACTGCGAAAGTGCCCTGTCTTGATACCTGTTTTTAATTTTCCCTTGAGCACGTTGGCCGGCCGGAAAGAAGAGATGAAAAAGGCGGGGTAGCTTCCGGCCAGAAATCCCGTCAGGAGTGTTATCGCAAACACGGCCGTCACAACGACTCCTTTTGTCATGTCAGCTAGCATTAATTCCTTGCCCGAAAGGCTGTTGAATGCGGGCAGCACCAGTCTGATGAATAGAAGGGCAAATCCCATGGAGACAAGGCTCAGGAGAGTGGACTCGGTTAAAAACTGCTTGATCAATTGTTTCCGGTGAGAACCCAATACTTTTCGGATCCCGACTTCTTTTGACCGTCCTGCTGCACGAGCCGTGGAAAGATTCATGAAGTTGATGGAGGCGATCAAGAGCACAAAAAGGGCAATGGCGGAGAAGATATAGATATATTTGACATCACTGTTAGGTTCCAGTTCGGCCAGCAAATCCGAATGGAGGTGGATGTCAGTCAGCGGCTGGAGGTAGAACTCGGCACTTATTTCTGATGTATCAATCTCATCCCAGGATTTACCCGTGAGAAGTTTGATTTGCGGACCCATGTATTTTTTGAGCATCCCGGGAAACTTTGCCTCCAACGCTTTAGGATCTGTTCCCTCGGTCAGCCGGATATAGGTGTTGAAATTGTTGTTGAGCCATATCAACTCCTTGCTTTCTTTGAGAGAGCCCATGGAGAGAAGGATGTCGAAGTGGAAATGGGTGTTGGTTGGGATCTTTTCGAAAAGGCCTGTCACTTTGTAGTCGTACTTATCATCCAGCTTCAGAATTTTCCCTATGGGATCTTCATTCCCGAAATATTTCTCTGCCGTCTTTTTATTGAGGATCAGCATATTTGGGTCGGCGAGGGCTGTTCCGGGATTCCCCTTGATGAGAGGGATATTGAACATTCTTAAAAAGGATGAATCGGCATAGACAATGTGTCTTTCCTTGTAACTGTTATCCCCGTACCGAATAACAAAGCTTCCTTTGTCGCGGAAACGAACGGCGTCCTCGATTTCAGGATAATCATCCACCAATGCCTTGGCTACTGGAGCGCCGACTGTCGCGGTTTCGAAGCTTCTGCCTCCCATCCGGTAGGAGCCGGCCACCCGGTAAATCCGATCCGCATGGTCGTGATAACGGTCATAACTCAATTCGTGCTGGACATACATCAGTATGAGCAGGCAACTGGCCATGCCGATGGCCAATCCCAGGATGTTGATCAAGGAATATCCCTTTTGTTTGCGTATGTTCCTCAGCGCCGTTTTGATGTAATTTTTCAGCATGTGCGACCTCCAGCGCGTCAATAAGACGACATGTGCCCTGTTAAATCGAATCTGTCACCTCTTCCATACGAATATTTTGGATTTTTGTTCCCTCCCTTTCTGGTTGGAGTATAGGTCTGGAACTCTGGACTGAGTGTGGAGAATCCCCAAGCTTCATCAGGAGGGAGGTGGTATCAGCTGCACTTTTTTGTGATAAGCCTGCTCGTGGCGAACGTGCTTATGATCACCGAGGAAGCGAAGACGTAGATACCCCACCGCACTGTGACTTTGCCGAAGACACCGATTCTGACGATGACCACAAGGAGTGCGACCAGAAAGACATCCAGCATGGACCATTTGCTGATGTGTCCGAGAAGGCGCAGATATTTATCCCACCTTTGGGTTCTGGAATGCGTATATCGCGTGATTGCGATCATAAGGTTTTTGGCCACAGGAAAGATCACAGAAAATACAAAGATGACCAGGAAGAGAAAAACTTCCTTTTCCTGGAGAAGTCCGAGGAGCACCGAGTATATGGAAAGGGTGCTTTTGTAGAACAGGAGTTTTTTGAAAGTCAGGATGGGCGCAAAAAGTCCGACCCCCAGCGTGATGACCGATGCCCAGAGCAGAAGGTCGATGTCCCAGTTTTTCCAGAGATAAGACCTACCTTTTTTAGGCTCGCGCTTGGCCTCAGTTCCTTGGCTGTCCTGGTCCGCCTTCATTCTGGAGAGGTTATACCACAGCAGAGTTCAAGGTTCAATCGCCGGCTCCAGGTCATAGTCTCTTCACGGTGGAGGATACGCTGCACTCCCTTGTGCGTATCAGGAAGACCGCCACTCACTTTTAAACGTGAATTTCTATTCATTTAGCCTCATGTTCGTGTATAATGCCACAAACAGAGAGTTTTATCTGCCATTCATCGATGTTGCTTGACGCAAAAAGGAGAAAAACCGGAATGGGTTACAAACTGTTCATCGTTGTGGGGTTGGGTCTATTTATCGGTATGAGTGCCTGTACGGATAAGAATCAGGAAAAGGTGGGGAATGAGGAAGACCTCATGGTGCAGGCAAGAGCCATCCACGACCGGATATTGACTTTGGATGCCCACATCGACATCGAAGTGAGCTTCTTTACGCCGGAAAATCCGAAAAAAATGGGCCACCAGAAGCTTGCGAGTCTCGCGGCCATGAAAAAGGGCGGTTTGGATGGCGCCTTTTTCGCGGCCTATGTCGAGCAAGGACCCCTCACATCTAAGGGGTATTCGGATGCCTTGGAATTGGCCCTCAAAAAAATCGACAGGATCCACTATGTCGCCAATAAAGAATTGCCAAACACAGTCGGTATTGCCCTGAACCCGGAGGATGCTTTGGATGTTCATCAGCAGGGAAAAATCACAGCCATGATCGGGTTGGAGAACGGATATCCTCTGGGTGAGGATATCGGCAACGTGGAAAAATTTTTCAATTGCGGTGTGCGCTACATCACACTCTCTCATATCGGACACAATCAAATCTGTGATTCCAACCTGGGACGGGATGGTCAAAGCCTCCTCCACAATGGCCTGAGCTCTTTTGGCGAGGATGTCGTGGCCGAGATGAACAGATTGGGCATGATTATCGATGTCTCTCACATAGGCAGAGAATCAGTCCTGGATGTGATCCGGCTCTCCAAGGCCCCGGTTATGGCTTCTCATTCCAGCCACCGCGACTTCTGCGGTATTGCGCGCATGTGGGATGACGCGCAGCTCCTGGCCTTAAAAAATAACGGCGGTGTCTTTCATCTTGTCGGACTCAGCATGACCATCAAACCGGAGCCCGCAGAAAAGACAGCCGCTATCTCCAAACTGAGAAGAGAACTTGGTTTTCCCAAAGAATACTGGCCGTTCTTTCTGGCCTTTGAAAAAGCCCCGGTCGAAACCCGCCAGGATTACAACAGGCGCCTGGGCGCGATAGAGACACAATTTCCTTCGGCCAATGTTGCGGATTTTGTGGATCACATCGACACGCTCGTTGACCGGATTGGTATCGATCACGTGGCCATCAGCTCGGATTTCTATGATCAAACCTGGAGTTTGGTGGGTTGGAAGGATGCCAGCGAAACCTTCAACATCACTCTTGAGCTTGTTCGGCGGGGCTATACAGAGGAGCAGATTGCCAAGATTTGGAGCGGCAACACTCTCCGTGTCTGGCGCGAGGTCCAAAAAGCTGCCCGGAGAATCCCAGGCAGCTGAATGTCTAAACTTTTTACACTGGCAGTTCGTATTACTAAATAAACCAAAACCGAGGAGATAGTCTCATGATAAAAAAAATAGGACTTTGGCTGTGTGTCGCTTTATTTTTGGGAAGTGTGGCCTATGGACAGATCAGCGCCAAGCTCATGCGCTACGCAGATGTCTCGGATACCCAGATCACTTTTGTGTATGGGGGGGATATCTGGGTCATGCCCAAAGGCGGCGGCACGGCTATCCAGGTGACGCATTCCTTCGGCGAAGAATCCTGGCCCCGGTTCTCGCCCGACGGCAAATTCATCGCCTATACAGCCAACTACAACGGCAATGCGGATGTCTATGTCATGCCGGCCGGCGGAGGCGTGCCTACCCGGGTTACCTACCAGTCCTTCAGCGATCGGATGGTGGACTGGCATCCGGATGGGGAGCACCTCCTGTTTGCATCGAGCCGTGAGAACGGACAGAGCCGTTTGAATCAGTTTTATCTTGTGTCAAAGAGGGGGGGATTCCCCAAAAAATTAAGGATACCATACGGGGAACTGGCCAGCTATTCTCCCGATGGAACGCAGCTGGCCTACATCACCAAAATTACCGAAAATTATCCCTTCAAGCGGTACCGGGGCGGCCTGGCCTCGGATATCATTGTGTACAACCTGGAAGCGGACACCGCAGAAAACGTAACCCGGAGTCATGCCATTGACGGCAAGCCTGCTTGGGTAGGGAATAATATTTATTTTCTCTCCGACCAGGGGGAGAGAATGCGCCTGAATGTCTGGGAATACGACACAAAATCCAAATCCGCTCAACAAATAACCCATTTCGAAGATTTTGATGTTGGCTTTATGTCTGCCGGCCCCCGGGATATTGTGTTTGAAGCCGGTGGCGTGCTGTATCTGATGGACCTGGGCACACTCGAGCATACGCCGATTGAGGTGAATGTGATCAGTGACTTTGCCGCAGAGATGGCCCGGTCCAAAAATGTCAGCCAACAGATCAGTGATGTCACTGTATCCCCGGCAGGAAAACGGGTGGTCTTCGAAGCCCGTGGAGAATTGTTCAATGTCCCGGTGTCAGAAGGTTATGTGATGAACATGACCCAGAGCAGCGGGGCTTTCGATCATCATCCCGCCTGGTCACCGGACGGCAAATCCATCGCTTTCTGGAGTGATCGGTCCGGTGAATACCAAATTTATATTCAGGATGCGAATGGTCTTGCTAAACCAAAGCAGCTTACCCAACGGACTAAAGGCTTTGGGTACAAACTTTTCTGGTCTCCTGACAGCAAAAAGCTGGCCTTTATCGACGAGACCAATGACATTTCGGTGTTGACTATTGCCAGCGGAGAGATAAAGGTGATCGGCAACACGGTTTGGAATGTCAGTCACCCGGGACGTTTCTTCTATGACATCGCCTGGTCACCGGACTCCAGGTGGGTGGCCTTCACGCAAGGCCTGGACAATACCCACAATGCCATCTTTCTCTACGATTTGCAGAACGACACGCTGCACCAGGCCACAAGTGGTTTTTTTGAAGATTCTCATCCGGTCTTCAGTGCCGACGGCGAGTATCTGTTTTACCTGACCAACCGCAGCATGACAGCCGCCTATTCTGATTTGGGTGACCTTACCTGGATCTATCCGAATTCCACCCAGATAGCCTCAGTGAGCCTCACCAAAGAGGTGCCCTCTCTTCTCTCACCAAAAAATGATGCCCTCGAAGAGACAAATAAAGCCCTCGGAGAGGCTGCAAAGAAGGAGGCCAAAAAACCAGAGGAATCGGCTGTGAAACCGGTCCTCATAGATTTTTCTGGTTTGGAGGAACGATTGGTGATTCTTCCTCCCAAAGCAGGGAATTTTGGGGCATTCATCCCTCTCAAGGGAAAACTGGTCTATCTGAGGTACCCCAACACAGGATCCGGGGAACGCTCGGCCTCTCTGATTTATTATGATCTTGAGAAAAGAGAAGAAAAAACGATCATGACTCCTGTAGAGGAAGTCGTGGCCGCAGCAGATGGTGAATCCCTTCTGGTTCGAAGCCAGGGAAAGTACGGGATCATAAAGCCTGCTCCCGGACAAAAAATCGAAAAACCCATTCCTACGGATGGTTTGGTGATGAATTGGATCCCCCGTGAAGAATGGCGGCAAATCTTTCATGACACCTGGCGCCGGCACCGGGACTTCTTCTATGATTCCAACATGCACGGTGTGGACTGGCCCTCGCTTCGCGAACTCTACGGCGCTTTGATCGAACATGCCCGTTCGCGCTGGGATGTGTCCAACATATGCTCCAACCTGGCCGCAGAGCTGAGCGCCGGGCACACGTACACCTTTGGCGGCGACGTGGAACAGGTCCCACGACTGGAGACTGGATTTCTCGGGATCGACTGGGAATTGGACAATACCAAATATCAGATCAAGCACATTGTGAAACCGGCTGCATGGGATACGGAGGTCAGGTCGCCTTTTGACCAGCCCGGTGTGGTTGTCAAGCCTGGCGATTTCATTCTGTCCGTTAACGGAGAAGCTCTTGATCCTCAAAAGGATCCCTATGCGGCCTTTGAAGGGCTTTCCGGGAAAACGGTTTCCTTGACCATCAGCCCTTCCGGAGAGAGAAAGGACAGCCGGCAGGTTTTGGTTAAATGCCTGACTCCAAGAGAAGAGTCACAACTGCGGTACCTCCAGTGGATTGAGAAAAACCGGTTGATGGTGGATCAGCTCTCCGATGGGCAGCTTGGTTATATTTATATGTCTAACACAGGCTCTCGGGGTCAGTTGGAACTTGTGCGTATGTTTTATGGCCAACTGGATAAAAAAGGCTTCATCATCGATGAGCGGTTCAACGGCGGGGGCCAACTGGCCGACCGTTTTTTGGAATTGCTTCAACGCCCTGTTGTCTACAACCTGTATTGGCGTCATGGGAAAGATCACATCTATCCCACCAAAACCAACCCAGGTCCCATGGGTATGCTGATCAACGGATGGGCGGGCTCCGGCGGCGATGGGTTGCCCTGGGCCTTTCAGGAGCTCGAAGCCGGGCCCATCGTGGGCGAGCGCACGTTGGGAATCCTGGTCGGCCCGGCCACCGGCCACCAGCTGATCGATGGAGGCGGGATTACCGTACCCGGAGCGCGGCTCTACGACAATGACGGACATTGGTTCTGGGAAGGCCAAGGTGTTTCCCCGGACTTCGAAGTGTGGGATGATCCCAACCTTCTCGTGAGGGGTCGCGATCCCCAGATCGAAAAAGTGGTCGAAGAAGTGATGAAGCTCCTGAAAACGAATCCGCCCCGGAGGACGCCTGTCCCTCCCATGGAAGACCGCACGGCCAAAGGGTTGAAAAAAAAGTGATCTCAGAACGAATCACTGCAGGCGAAAGACCGGTTTGTGCACAGGGCTCTGGTTTCTCCCCTATCACCGGATGTCACGGTAGAGTCCCTCCGACTCCGGCGCGGGTTGATGTGACGACTGAGACGTGTGTCCTGCTTATTGGGTTTCCCTTGATTTTCTGCGGATAGCAGGCAAGCAACCGCTTTAATTCTGGGTCATCTCGTCGTAGATCCACTCGATATTCTTTTTCTTGGTCAAAAATTCGCTCATGTCTTGAATAGAGTCAAAAGGACTGAGGTCAATGGATTCCACAGCCTGTTCTTTGCTCTTCCCAGCCTTGATAGCGGCCGCCACTTCTTTCCTCAAGTAGCGAAGATAATCAGCGAATTTCATGAACTCGGTCATGGTCGTTACAGGTCCGTGCCCGGGGATGACCTTGTAGTCGGGGTATTTTTCAGCCAGTTTTCCGATCGTTTTGACCCAGTTCGCGGTGTCAGAGCCGTCCTTGACATCGATGTAGGGCGGCAGGCCGTGGAAGAAGAGGTCGCCGGCATGGATGACTCGGGCATTTTCGAAGACGACCACCGTGTCGCCAGCTGTGTGTCCCGGACCGAAATGAAGCAGCTTGATTGTCTCGTCTCCAAGGGTGAGAGTCATTTCTTCCTCATAAGTTTTTTGGGGAGCTCCAAGGCCTTCTGCCGATTCCTCTGGTTTTTGTGTTTTTAAAAAGGACGCTCTGCACTTGGTGTGGCTGACGATTTCGGCGCTCTTGCCGATGATGGCGTTCCCGCCGGTGTGGTCGCCGTGGTAGTGAGTGTTGATCAGGTAACGGATCGGGAGCGGACTTAGTTGGCGAATCTTCCCCATGATCTGGGTGGCCGTCCGGGCGTAATTGGAGTCGACGACAAGAAGTGCCTCTTTTCCCTCGAGAATTGCCAGGTTGCCGCCGGCACCTATAAGGCTGTGGACATTTCCTGATACTTTTTCGCAAGTGAAAGATACCTCTTCTTGAGTACGGAGAGTGCCGCAGAGGCTGAAGAGAACAAAGACCGCAGCGAAGATCGCTGCCCAATGTTTATGCTGATGTTTTTTCATACTTCATTGATAGTCAATTTGGGGCAAAATTGCAAATCCTCTTGCATATCTGATAAAATTCTTTCCGCTTCGGGGAGATTCTGATGAATGAAATGAGATTTTGATCTCCTGTCTAATTGGGGACGTTGATCTGCAATTCAAGGTGAACAAAGCCAAAGCGAGAGGGCGAATTATGCGACTTTGATGATGATTTCTAGGTCTAATAAGAATCAAGTTTTTAAAGTTAAATAAACACAGAAGGGGATATTGACGATGATCGATACAGGTTTAAAAGATAAAACCGCTCTTGTCACGGGAGCGAACCACGGAATGGGAGCAGCCACATCTATCGCTCTGGCTAGAGAAGGAGCTCGGGTGTTCATGACCTATCTGCGGTTGCAGCCTGAAGAGTACGGCGGTATGGATGAAAAGGAAGCGGCTCAAGCCACTGAGCCAGGAAGAGCGTACTACTACCGCATCTTGATGCAATCCGCGGACGCTGCGGTCAAAGCCATACGCCAATCCGGAGGACACTGTGCGGCTTGGGAGGCGGATTTAGCCAATCCGGACAACATTCCGCTTCTTTTCGATAAGACGGAAGAGGAACTCGGACCTGTGGATATCCTGGTCAACAATGCCGCTTTCGACAGGTGCGATACTTTCATACCGCCTGATGAGTTGAAGAAAAACCCTTTGTTCGTGGACGCCTTTCCCATGACTCCGATTACCGCTGAAACGCATGACGAGCACTTTGCCGTGAACAGCCGGGCCGTGGCCCTGATGATGAAGGAATTTGCCGAACGCCACATCACCAGGAAAGCCGGATGGGGTCGGATCATCAACATCAGCACGGATGGGGCCTACGCCCATCCCTCGAACGTCTCCTACGGTGCGAGCAAATTGGCCATGGAGAGCTTCACCAGAGCGGCGGCCTATGAGTTGGGGGCCTACAATATCACGGTCAATGTCATCTCGCCTGGAGCGGTCCAGACAGGCTGGATGCCGTCAAAGCTAAAAGATGAGCTTGATAAAAGCTATCCGCTGCGCCGCGTGGGCGTGCCTGAGGACATCGCTAAAGCCGTTGTCTTTTTCGCTTCGAACCAGGCGGATTGGATCACCGGTCAAGTACTCCAGGTTGGCGGCGGCAACCGGATGTGAGACGGATTTCAGTATTGATGCTTTTGGGTCTCCGTTCACCCTTTTTTCTTGGCCCCCGCACTCTTTTTGCTTTCCTACCATATCCCAGGAAAAAGTCGATGACGCGTTTTTTTGGCGTATTCCGGGTAGCCTTCGAGTTCTGAATGGAGGGCTTTGTCTTCGAAGCGGGTGCGAACGATGAGAAGGATGACGCACAGAGCGCTGGGAATGAGGGCGTATAGTGATCCTAGAGCAAGAGGAATGCTGATTATATAGCCGATCGAACCCAGGTACATCGGGTGCCGGACAAACCGGTAGGGTCCGGTGGTGATGACCTTGTGGCCCCGGTCCTTCTGGATCTCCACGATGCGGGAGAGATAGGTGTTTGCCTTGGCCACCCGGGCTGTCCATGTTACAGAAACCGCGAAGAGGATGAAACCGAAGATTTTAACGGGGACAGAGACATGGGACCATCCGTACCGCACCGCATCAAAACCGGGGATGATAAAGACAGGAATGAAGAAAAGCCCCACTCCGATCCCGATGATCTTATCCCAACTTTTTTTTGGAATTTTGATCTTGGCCCGCTCGTGAAAAAGCTCAGGATCATGCTTTTTCAGCCAAACTCCGATGGCGGTGCCATAGACGCAAAAAAAGCCGAGGTAAATCCAGGCCTCTGGCCAGTGGAGTGTGCCAGCCGTTAGGAAGAGAAAGGCCCCCTGGAGCAATACGAAAAAAACAAGTTTCGGTATGAAACGGGGTGAAGTTTCTTTATTTGCCATCGTGTTTCCTTTGTGAAAATTAGACAGCAGTATTTTACTCCAATTGATTTCGTTCTCATCACGGCAAAATGTGATTTTTCGATGTGATATTTTTTAAGGTGCGATTGAACTGAGGTTATACCTATGATATAAGCCTTAGATAGAGGGTGAAAATATCAGGAGCACTTCTCGTCCTTTTCTCGTAGGTAGGAGTGGATAGGAGGGATAATGACACAAAGGGCAGCCGGAATTGTATTAGTTTTGTTTGTGCTAAGTTTGGCGCTATTCTCTGCGGATGATTTTTCGAAAGAAAAGGCCTTCGAGCACATCAAGCACATGGCCGGAACGATTGGACCGCGGCCCATGGGCTCGCCGGGCGAACGGGCAGCCCTGGAGTACACTGCCAAAAAACTGGACGAATTCGGCTGCGAAGTGGGCTGGCAGTACATCTCGCAGTACATGAGCGGCAATACCCAAAGCGCCAATGTCTACGGCCATCTGGCTGGAGAAAGCCAACGGGAGATTGTGCTCGGAGCCCATATCGATTCAGCCGGACCCGAAATACCGGGCGCCAACGACGATGTCTCCGGTGTGGCGGCTTTGATTGAACTGGCCCGTGTCTACAGCCAGAGGCCCCACTATTCCACCCTGGTCTTTGTCGCCTTCGGAGGGGAGGAGTCCGGGTTGGTCGGGTCGAAGCATTTTGCAGATCACTATCCGCTGGATAATGTCGCTCTGATGCTTCAGCTCGACATGACCAGCAACGATTCTCCGCTCATGATCTGGATCGACACTCAGGAGCATCAGACGCCCCGCTGGCTGGTCTCGGCCAGCATCGATGCCTTCCATTCTCTCGGATACCGCAACATCAGTTATCCCACGCACTTCCAGAGCTCGAATGCGGCCATGGGCGGAGCCGGCTCCGATCATCAGCCTTTCATGGAGAAAGGAATCCCGGCCATCGCCTTTGTCAGCGATGTCCGCTTCCCCATCCATACCCGGCATGATTCGGTCGAAAATTTCCAGATCGACGGCCTGGAGAGGAGCGGGAAACTGCTCATGGCCCTTGTTGACGAGTTCGACCGTGAACAACCGGCTGCAAACAAGGACCACTACATGCTGGTTTTGCTGAACGAAAAGCCGATTTATATCAGCCCCCAGACTATGATTGGTTTTCTTCTCCTCAGTTTCCTCATGGCCATAGTGGCTTTGGTTGTCACTCGCAAAAGAAGAAACGGGTTTGCCGAAGAGAAGAAGATCAAGAAATCCTGGCCCAAATTGGCGGCTTTACTCCTCATTTTCCTTGTTGTCATGTCTCTGGCTGATGGGATGATGAGGCTTCTCAAAGGCCAGCGATTCTTCTGGTACGCCCATCCCATGCCGCACTTGCTTTTGCTCATTCCTTTCCTCCTCCTGGGAATCTGGCTGGCTCTGCAGCTGCTCGGCAGGTGGAAGTTGCGGAAGGATGCCTTTTTCTATCTCATCCGGGCAACCGTCTATCTCTCTGTCTTCATCGCTCTCCTCTGGATATTCGCGGGTCCGCGGATGGCAATCTATCCTGCCTCGGCTCTCTTTCTCATCAGTCTGGCCTGTCTATGTCCCTGGACCTGGCTCAAGGGTGTTCTCTGGCTTATCTCGCTCTACCTTCCGCTGCGGTCTCTCTTCATTCCGGAATATTCTGAGTTCGTATATAGGGGCATAGCTCCGATGTTCCTGCAGTCTTTCAAGACAGGACTTGCATCTTTTGTCGTTTCTACCGCTCTGGTCATGGTCATGTTTATCTGGGCTATGCCGCATATTTTGGGTTTTGCCGCGGTTCGCTACAGCACGACCCGTGATCTGTTCTGGCTCAAGGGATTCAGAAAAAAGGCTGTGGCCATTTCCCTTGTCCTTGTTATTGTTGGCCTTGCGGCCTACCTCATGACCCTTCCCAGCTACACCTCCATCTGGGAACAGGAGGTCAATGTTGACCAGCGTTACGATGGGGAAAAGGATAAAACCTTCATCGAGTTTTCCAGTGGTGATTATCTGAAGGGGATTGAAGCGGATATAGCCGGACAGCCGGAGACGTTGAATTCTAAGAAATGCGTGAAGGAAATTGCGTATCCTCTGGACCTAGACTGGATTGGTGATAGAGTGACTGTGCACGCAGAAGAACAGGGGAGTGACCGGGTGGTCGACATGGATGTCCTTCTCCAGTTCGAAAAGCAGCCTTACACGGTCACTCTGGACGTTAAAGGCGATCAACCCTTCACCGTGGAAGAATGCAGCGTGCAATACCAAAAAAAAATCAAGGACAGAGTAACTCTCTATTGGTACAGCTTTCCCCCTTTGAACCTGCAGCCAAAGCTTAAACTGAAGATGCCCAAGGACACAAAGCTCAAGGCGGAAGTTATTGCCAGCTTTTTGGAGACGCCGATTCCCATAATCTGTGAAGGAGAGAAAAAGCACTTCGTTCACAGGGCCATTATCTCCAGGGAGATTGACCTTGGTGAAACTGAAACATCTCTTTATCGTTAATGCCGTCGTATTGGGAGGAAGCGGCATCTGTGCCGTTGTGGTTCCGGCCAAAGTGCTGTCACTCTATGGCGTCGCCCTGGGTCGGGAAGTGATCATGATGGCCCAGTACGCGGGATTGGGGTCCATAGCCATCGCCCTTGTGGCCTGGTTCAACAGAAATACCGAAGAATACATATCCAAGCGGGCCATCAGCCTCGCTTTCCTGATCACTTATGTTATAGCCATAATCATATCTGTACAGGCCTCCATTTCTGGATTGATTAAGTTTGGCTGGCCAATCATCCTGCTTTACCTATTGCTTGCTTTGTGTTATGCCTATTTCCTGTTTGTGCGCAGACGTGATGAGTAGATGGTACAATCACTACTCATCAGGCGTGTTGGTCATTCGGGTCTGCCCCCTAGGGAAATGACTTCCATCCAGGCTTCATTGGACCGAGCAGCCACTGATGTAGATCCAGTCCGAATGCAAAGATCGGAAAAAATGCGAATGAAGAGGAGGATTATATGATGATAAATATCCTGCACGAAATATCGGTCGGTATTGGAATCGCAGGTGTTGCCATCATCATTTGGGGGGTGGTGCTAACACTGGTGCGGGTCATTGTTCTTGAGGCATCACGTATCAGAAAGAAGAGCGTCTATTATGAGAGAGAAAGCCTGAGGCATCAGCTGGGATCCTACCTTCTGCTGGGCATCGAGTTTCTTATTGCAGCGGATATCATCGGCACCGTCACCCACCCTACCCTTAAGGACATGGCGGTTTTGGCCAGTATTGTCGTCATCCGTACGCTCATCAGCTTCTTCCTCGATCGCGAGATTGCCATGTTCAAATCGGCTGATACACAATCCCAGTCAAAAACTGATTAAAAGCTCAGCAAAAATTGCGTACAGAAAGCCTATCCATGACCGAATCCATGCGGTCGGCCTCTTCTTTTATTCGGCTTTCCTGACGAGTTGAATGAATGCGTGGAGTCAGACGTCGAATTTGCTGATCCGGGCAGCGGCCATGCCTGTCAGTGTTTCTTGATCATAAACCATTGTAAGCCAGAGATGGTGTGGAGATCCAGCTGCATCTCACTCATTTTCCGAATTGGATGGACACATTGAACATGGGATTCGTCAAAGCGCTGGTGGTCTTATCGACAAGGGGCATACTGAGTCCGAACTGGACTCTAATCAGACGGGAAAGGTTGAGGATGGCTTCGACTCCGGGTTCAAAGATGTAGAATACACTTCCGACAGGAGCCGTTCCTGCGCCCACCAATGCTGTGGCTCGAACATGCAGTTTTCTAGTGGGTGAAAAGGCGTAGCCGAAGGTGACTCCTCCCCATGCGGGTAGACCTGGGTTGAAATTCGCTTTTCCGTATCCCGCCACACCGACGGAGAAGACCTGGTTTATGGTCACACCGATTTGTCCACCCATGAACAGAGCATAACCTCCAGGGAGGCTGGTGGATTTGGAATCCAATTGACCGAATAGCGCATACTTGGATTTCCCCTGGAGCACAGTCTGCTTCTGCACTCTCTGTGCTCTATCGCCTCGAGGGGTGGTGTATTCGAGATCGGTCTCTGCGAGTTCTTTAGGTGTCAGCACAAAATCTTTGCCAGGCAAAAGCATGATTTTCGACTCGAACACCGTCCCGTTGGGGATGTTGATCACTCGATATTCCCCTTCCTCAAGGCCCAGCTCGATCCTTCTTCCCGCTGCCTTTGTCAATTCCACCACCAGCCGGTCGCTGGTGTCATGGACGAAGATTCGGCCGTGAATGTCCTCGCCCAACACGAGAACGACAGCACTCTTGCGGATATCTGTCATCACCACGTCGCCCGTGCCCGACATGGCGATGTGGTTGTGCGGATGTTGGGGACCGCTGACAGTTTTGGTGGTTTGAGTCAGGGTCTCGTTGAAGGCAAACTGGTAGGCTTCGCTCAAGGTCACGCGGCCATCCTGGCTCATATCCGCCGCCCCTCTCATTCCCGAGATAAGGTAGTGGGTGAAAAACGAGGCCCGAATCAGATCTGATTCCTGCGAAGCTTCGCTGGAAGAGCTCGAGGTCAGCACCGCATACCCTCGCATATCATAGGCAGAGTCCAGCAGGAAGGGCTGACGTTTCTTTCCACCCTTGATCCGGGTAAAGGCTCCGGAGGCGCAGGAGTCGAGAATGGCGATCCGGACATCCACGTCCATGTCCTCGATGGTCTCTCGAAGATCCTTGTAGGCGATTTTTTCCTTGCCAAGAAGGATGTGCTCTTCGTCCGAATGCCCGGAATAGTAGAAGATGAATTCCACCCGGCTGTATGCGGATTGGGCTTTTTTGACTGTGGACTGAAATTTTCCCAGCTCTGTGTAGAAAGTGCGCACATCCGGTTCTTTGAGGAAAAGGGTATCTTCGTCGGCAACACCACCCAAATCCTGGAAGACCTGAAGAATGGCTTTGGCATCAGAGACGGCATATCGGAGCTGAACTCTGTCTTTACCGCCGCTGTTGGTACCGACGGCCATAATAAACCGCTTGATGACAGCCTGGCCCTGTGCCTGTGAGGGAAACAATGGCCCTGAATGAAGAGTCATAACCATTAAGATTGAGATAATGAGTATGATACCTGATTTACGCATGACTACTCTCCTTTGATGATCAATGTGGTGTACTGGTCGTAAGCGTCGGGAAGATCTAGCTTTGCTGTTTTGGCCTTCCTTGGATTTTGGGCAAGCGTTTTCGCTTTGCCCAGGATGTTCCCAATGCGGATCTCTGTCTGAGAGGTGATAAAGAAAAACCGCTCGAACTCCGGGGCATCATCCAACTCGTAGGCAGAGGGCAATAAAATTCTATCTCTGGGCTGAAGCCGTGTGCTGCCAGTCTGGTTTTCAGGGAAGTGGAGTGTGACCAATCCCTTCCCATCGATAGAGAAGATAACTCCGTGGGGTTGTCCGGCCGGAACATAGGCCAGCTGCAGAAGATCTCCCTCTTTAGCCCTGTCTCCGTTGTGCAGAAGTTCTGTGTCTGTGTCCATTTTTCTGTGAATGAGAATGTGAGGCCTTGTGGGATCTACGAAGGGTGCTCCTTTGATTCTCGTATCCTCTGTCATGTCTCCGCCTGGATTCAAAAGTACGATGAAGAGGATGACCAGAGCCGAAGCCAGGACGGGCGAAGCATACAGGAGTCGTTTGAAGAGAACAGGCCGCTCCTTCCGCTCTATTCGATCCTTTTCTGTCTTGTGTTGTCTTAGGATGTTCGGGATGATTGTCTCCGGCGGAAATTCTTTGAAGAAACGGGTGTTGGACTGCTGGAGTCGTTTGAGTTCGGCTTGCAGTTTTGGATTGTCCTCCAGAAGCCGGCTGATTTCCTCCATGCGCTGCGAAGGAAGTTCATCCAGGAGATACCTCTCCAGTTCCCATCCTCTGACGGGCTTAATTGTCATGATAGACCTCCTTTTCAATCTGGATCCGCGTTCGCAAATTCCTGATGCGCTTGCGAACTCCAGAGAGTGAAAGGCCGACTTCCTGGGCAACTTCCCTGAGGGTCATCCCGTCCACAAAATGAAGAACTGCGATTTCTCTGGTCGATGTCTTTTCTTTACGGAAAATCCGGTCGAGAATACTGTTGATCATCATCCTGTCTTCACTGTCATCGATGAAGACGATTTTTGACAAGATATCGTTGGCATTGATGTTGAGATGGCCCTTTCTGTCTCTGATCATGTTGAGACAGACATTCGTGGCCATGCGGAAGAGAAGACTCGAAGGGTACATGTCTTTCAGATTGTCTTTTCTCATGAGCACTTTGGTGAACACCTCCTGCATGGCATCCAAAGCCCCGTCTTCGTCTCGGAGCAACTGACGACAACGCCGGAGTACCATCGGACCGTATCGTGTGTAATACTCTTCAAGGTTGATCCCTGTTTGTTTGAATTCCAGCATGTCTCACTCGCTTTCGACCTTTACATCCATGAAACACATGGAGAGGCCGAAAGTGTCACTTTTCTGTTTACACATACGTTTTCCCTGTTGAAAGGTTGAACGCGGTTGTTTTTTGTCCTGGCCGATATCGACCTGACGATACGTCATTGGTGGTTGCGAAAGCCGCTCGAAGTCTTTCTTGCTGTAGAAAATCTGGCAAAAGGTTTTCATAATCAGGACATTACCGTTGAACTCACCGCGTGAACAGAATAGCTGAAGGAGAAGAGACCTCTAAGAATGAAAGCCGAACGTGCGCAAAAGCTTGCGTGTGGCATCGGTTACGGTGAGACGGTCCAAGTCTTCGGGCCTAAACCATCCCGCATCCAGGGCGTCGTCTGCCGGCGTCAGTTTTCCGCCGACAAAATCGGCTTCGAGGTCGACAATCACGTAGTGAAATCGGATCGCCCCCCTCTCATCCCTTTCGATATGGTCAAAAGTGTGGATCGGTTTTTTCGCTTTGATCGTTAATCCTGTTTCTTCCTTGATTTCCCTCTCGGTGGCTTCTTGCAGTGTTTCTCCCAGGTTGACCGAACCTCCGGGGATGGCCCAGGTCTTCTTTTGGGGATCTTTGATCCGCTTGACGAGCAGGATTTTTCCATCTTTAAAGACAACGGCGCCCACAGCCACCCGGGGTTGTTCGAGAGCTTTTGGTTTGCTCAACAAGGTTCAACCTTAGTCATTTTAGGCAATGGTAAACAGTGCAGCCCCTCCTGTCAAGGTGAATGAGTGGACATGTATGCATTTCCAAAGTGATGACACTCAATCCAAAGCAGCAGAGAGTGATCAGATTGTGTAATGAAAAAAACCGCTTGAAGGCCGAAGCGGGCATGGTTCCTTTCCCGGCAGGGAAAGGAGAGCGCTGCCGGAAACCGAGTCGATTTTTCATCGCTGGGGAAGAATCGACGTGTTTTTGAAATTATCAATCTGATCATTCAATGACCCTTCTATCACTGATTTGGACCTTCCAGTAGACATCTTTGGGCCTATCATGTAAAGTATATTCACCTCGATGAGACGGGGTTACCATTTTTTTTGAAGGAGGGCTGGATGCGGCAAAAATCCATCAAAAAACATCGCTTGTCATGGTCTTTGCGGCTTGCGCTTGTTTTCCTGGCAGGATGCCTGCTGACGGTCTCCCTGCCTTCTCAAGATGAGGCGGGAGAACGGGTGTCCAAGTTCGGCGAATACAAGGGTTATTCTGAGGCGACCTATGACTCATGGGTCCGGTTTTCTCAGTACTTGACCATGCGCGACGGGCTCAAGCTGGCCATCGATATTATCCGGCCGGCCAAAGCTGGGCAAGTCCATGAGAAACCTTTACCTGTAATCTGGCAGCACACCCGCTATCGCAGGGCTGGTATCGTTAACGGGAAGGTGCGGCACATGGGGGATTCCGGCTTAAACCAGCCCCTGCTCAAGCACGGCTATATCATGGCCTCGGCGGATGTGCGTGGGTCCGGGGCGTCTTTTGGAAGCTGGAACGGGATCTTTACCAAGGAAGAGACCGAGGACGCCTATGAAATCAATGAGTGGCTGGCTTCCCAACCCTGGTGTGACGGCAATGTGGGAATGATCGGAGGATCCTACCTGGGCATAACCCAGCTCATGGCGGCCAGCACCAAACCTCCCCATCTGAAAGCCCTTTTTCCTATTGTCGCTCTTTATGATATGTATTATGTGGCCCGCCCCAACGGGGTCTATTTTGACGATTTTCTCCGGACCTGGAGTGAGCTCACCAGGCAATTGGACACGGAAATCGTTGCGGCTCCTGTCATCGGGGATGAGGATGAAACTCTGCTCAAGGCCGCCATTGAAGAGCACAAGCAGAGCCGGCCTCTGATTGAAATTTTTACCCCCCTTGAGTTCCGTGACAGCAGGGATGAATTCACCGGCACTTATCCGTACAAAGAATGGGGCCCGGCAGGGTTCACAGAAGAAATCAACGCCTCAGGAATCCCGATGTATCTCTGGTGCGGGTGGTTTGACTCCTTTACCCGGGATGGCTTTCAGATGTACCGGAATTTCACCGCCCCCAGAAAGATCGCGATGGGGGCCTGGTCGCACTCGCCGAAGGATCCTGAGATTGCCAAAGAAGAATTCGGGCTGGTGGCTGTGGAATCCCTCCGCTGGTTTGACTACTGGTTAAAAGGGATCGACAACGGGATCATGAACGAGGATCCAATTTATTACCATGTGATGAACGGACCCAAGGATAATTCCTGGCATGCGGCCACAGAATGGCCTCTCCCCGAATCCATGCCCATTAAGTACTATTTCCATGAAGGGCCTTCAGGCAGTGTGGCCTCGGTCAACGACGGCGTTTTGCGTACTGATAGGCCCAAAGGATCGAATGCCGCGGATGAGTACACCGTGGACTACACCACGACAACGGGGACGGCCACGCGGATGGACAATGCCGTCGGCGGCCAGTTCAACTACCCCGATATGACCCCCAATGACGAAAAGGGACTGACTTACACGACACCTGCTCTAAAGGAGGATCTGGAAATCACGGGCAACGTCGTTGCTCATCTCTGGGTGAGTTCAACAGCTTCGGATGGGGACTTTTTCCTTTATCTCGAAGAGGTCGATGCAGAGGACGTTTCGCACTATGTGACCGAAGGGACGATGCGGGCCTCGCACCGGGCACTCCACGAGCCTCCCTATGACAACCTGGGGAATCCCTATCACCGCAGCTATAAGGAAGATGTGATGGACTTAACGCCTGGTGAACCGGTTGAGTTGGCATTTGACGGCCACCCTACCTCGAATATATTTAACGCAGGGCATCGGATACGCATAACCATCACCTGCGCGGATAAAGACAATGCCGCCACTCCGGTTCTGTCTCCTCCTCCCACGGTGCGTGTTTACCGGACCAAGGCTCAGGCATCCTATGTCCTCTTACCTGTGAAGGGGGCCCAACCGGCCGAGGAAGAGGCGGATCTTTCGCTCCTGTTGATTTTATTTGTCGTCGTGTTGATTGTCGTTGTCGTGATTGTCGTCACTCTGTCCATGCGAAAGAAAGTTCTTCCCAAATAAAACGACGGCGGCACCTTGGGTGTTCCCAAAATGCCGCCCTGTACCGATCAGTTGCTGCTGACTTGTTTGAGCAGGCGGCTCATCTCCACCAGCTTGATGAATTCCGCTCTGTAGCCGTGACGGTCCGGCCCCCTGCCGTCTTGAGCGAGTTTCAGAATGCTTTCGTAAGTCGTGTTGCCCATGAACGCGGAGTCGCGGAGCAACATTCCGAATCCGGCCACGGCCGCCGAAAACTTAAAGTTGGCGGAGGTCCTGGCCAGCTCGATGGGTTTATCCTCCAGGGCCGATTCGATCAGCTTGCTCTTTGTTCCGTCAGGTCTTTTGTACCTGAGCTTGAGTGTCAGAAGCTCTTTGCTCTTGAACGCTTTGGGATCGATCTTTGTTGTCTGGTATTTGAGGTCGTCGATTCCGGGAATCTCTTCCTTGCTCCCGAAGGGGATGATTTCGTAGAGGGCGGTAACCGTGTGCCCTGCGCCCAATTCTCCCGCATCTTTGGTATCGTCGTCAAAATCTTCCTTCTTGAGCATTCTGTTTTCATAGCCGATCAGCCGGTAGGCCTTGACCTTGGCCGGGTTGAACTCGATCTGGAGTTTGACATCCTTGGCAATGGTGAAGAGAGTTCCCCGCATGTCGTCGATGAAAACCTTCTTGGCTTCCAAAAGATTGTCGATGTAATGGTAGTTGCCGTTTCCCTTGTCGGCCAGCTTCTCCATCCGACCGTCTTTGTAGTTACCCATACCGAATCCAAGAACGGTAAGGAATACACCTTTGTCTCTCTTGTCTTCAATCATGCGCACCAGCCCAGACGTGCTCGAGATACCCACGTTGAAATCACCGTCTGTGGCCAGGATGACCCGGTTATTGCCCTTGGCAATGAAGTTTTCCTCGGCCACCTTGTAGGCGAGCTTGATGCCTGCTCCTCCTGCGGTTGAACCTCCAGAATGGAGTTTCTCTATGGCTTCAAGGATAGTGTTTTTCTGGCTGGCCGGTGTGGAGGGAAGCACCAATCCCGCGGCTCCGGCATAGACGACAATGGCCACCCGATCCTTGCTGTCCAACTCGTTCACCAGGAGCTTAAACGCCGTTTTAAGCAGGGGAAGCTTGTTGGCCGGCTGCATGGACCCGGAGACATCCAGCAGAAACACCAGATTGCTCTGGGGGACGTCTTTGGTCTCAAGCTTCTTGCCTTGAAGCCCGATATGGACCAACCGGTGTCCGGCGTTCCATGGACAGGCGGAAATCTCCGTATACACGGCAAAGGGATGTTTGTCCGCCGGAAGGGGATAATCATAGGAGAAGTAATTGATCATCTCTTCGATTCTCACCGCATCCTCGTAGGGAAACTGGTTGTTCTGGATGAAGCGCCTGATGTTGGCGTACGAGGCGGTGTCCACATCGATGGAAAAGGTGGACAGGGGATTCGTCAACGAATCCCGGAACCCGATTTCGTAGATCCTGTCGTATTCTTCAGTGTTGAACTTCTGATGGTACGAGACAGGGAAGGGCGCTTCGCCCGGTCTGGTTCTGTAGATCGCTTGGTTTCTCACCCCGCCTGTTACGCCGCCGACGACACCCTCCTTTAATGTTTTGTCGGCCAGCTTCTCCTCCATGTCCTTGAGGGTTTGCTTGAACGTGAACGTCAGCGTGAGAGTTTTTCTTTCTTCGGTTAGCTCGCCTTTGAGCGTGATGCTGTCAGTCCCCGTGAGCTCTGCCCTTACTTTGTACGGGCCGTAGGCGAGAGCGGCCATATGGAAATAGCCGTTAAGACCCGTGAGCGTTTTTGTCTCGGCACCTGTTCTGCTATTTCTGGCGATAACAACAACGCCGGGAACAGGATTACCTTTGATGTCATAGACATAGCCTCTGATGGCACCGGCGTCCTTGAGGGGTGCTGTGCTCATGAAGAGGACGAACAAAGCCAGGATGCTCACCATCGCACTTCCAAACCTTGCTTGAGTTGACATTTCTGCCTCCTAAAAAATTTTTTCTGCCCCAATCATTGTCCTCACACTTTTAATACAATCTTTGGCGTGAAATATTCCCACCTGTATTTAAAAACGGTGGCAGCCAGGAAATCGTTACGCGTCGCAAACGGAGTATGCTAGGGTTTGCGGAAAACGAATATTTTCAGACAAGCAAAGAGATGACTTCTGAGATGCGACAGGATCTATCCTGGCTGTCAGTCCAAACCGACAGCTCTATGGTTTTTGTTGGATTTCTTTTGAAGCACAGTGTGCCCCGCTCGGGTGGCTAAAGGCGTATAGTTCATTTCAAAGTGTCGCTGGAATGATTTGGAGAACCACCGGAAGCAGATCAGGGTCCAGTTCTCGATGGCCACATATTCGGGTTCGAATTCCTTGAAATCGTGTTTCAATCTGTGATATTTCCATATGTGCAGACAAGGATACTGAACATAAAAACATTGAAATCAATGTAGACGTTTTAAAAAAACTGCACAGGTTAGTGAACTCTCATCTGTCACAAGTTCAGGATGCGTTCCCATGAGTGATAATATCAGAGATCGGATTATCGGAACTTGGTATGCGGTCGCCTCTTTCCTTTTATGGGGTTTCCTTCCAGTCTATTGGAAGGCTCTTGAAGAGGTCCCGGCGATTGAAATCCTGCCTCACCGTGTACTCTGGTCATTCGTTTTTTTGGCTCTGTTCAACGGGATAAAAAAACGCTGGCCGCTTATTAAAGAAACCTATTCATCCGCGAACAACAGGATTTCGAGTCTTGTCAGCGCGCTTATCATCGGGACCAATTGGTTCATTTTTATCTGGGCGGTCAACGCCGACCACCTCGTCGAGATCAGCATGGGATATTACATCAATCCTCTTTTGAGTGTGCTGCTGGGCGTGATCATCCTCCGGGAGCGGTTGACAGTCTGGCAGTTGGCGGCTTTTGCCCTGGCTGTTCTGGGTGTGGCCTACATGACCCTCCAGTACGGCCGCGTCCCCTGGATAGCCCTGTCTTTGGCCGGGACTTTCGGAGTCTACGGTCTGCTGCGCAAGACATCGCGGGTTGGAGCCCTCACAGGATTGACTGCGGAGACGGCATTCCTTTCCCCTTTGTCGATCGGCTTTCTTGTTTATCTCATCGGCGCGGGAAACACTGTGTTGGGGAATGCATCGGTATCCCTTCATCTTTTGCTTGTCGGCGCGGGTATTGTCACAGCCGTTCCCCTGGTCTGGTTCGCCCGCGGGGCCCGCAGGATTCCCCTTTCCAGCATCGGATTCCTCCAGTATTTGGCCCCCACCTGCCACCTCTTGCTGGGTGTGTTTCTTTATAGGGAGTCTTTCACCCAGGTTCATGTCGTCAGCTTTGGCCTTATTTGGGTGGCCCTTCTTATCTTTTCCCTGTCTCAGGTAAGAATTAAAAAACACATGGAAAGGATTTCGAAGACAGCACAGCCGAATCCGTGAGGGCCGGCATTGGAGCCGGCGCCTTTCGTTCACAGAAAAAGGAACCTCGGCACCGACCTCCAGCCATGAATCTTTGCCTGGCTTCCCCTTGCTGTCGGTTAAGGAGCAACTGAACGGCAGTGAAAATCTGTGCGGGGTGCTGGAGGCGACACGGTCTTGAGCCAACCCAAACTAAGACGCTCCCCTTATCCTTCCTGGTTCATCGTAATAATGAGTACCCAGCTATCGAATACCAAGTCCAAAGATGAATCTGAAGGGATGGAAAGGCTGTTCATTTGGAATTGGGTATTGTGTCCCATTCTTTTTCTTATTACAATACAACTAGAGCATATCTGCGGGGATACCTGGTTTCGGTCCCTTTCAGGAGGTCAAGACATGAAAGCGTTTTTGCGGTCTTTTTTTGCTTCGCTTCTGGCCTTATTGGTCGTGATTGGAATCGTCGTGCTTGTTCTGGCGATGTTCGTTGTTCAGTCGAGCCGGAAAACGAAAATCGCGGATCACTCCTATTTGGTCATAGACGTCTACGGAAAAGTCTTGGAGTATGATCCCCCGGCCGATATTTTGGACAAGTTTATGGGTGGAGATCCTCTGACGCTGCAGGCGGTTCTCGATTCTCTGGAAAAAGCAGGCGTGGACGATCGTCTGGATGGCGTTATCCTGAAACTGAGCGCGAGCAACGGGGCAGGCATGGCTATGCTCCAGGAAATGCGTCAGGCCATCAAAAAAATCCAAATAAAGGGGAAAAAGGTCTTTGCCTTTGCGGATTCCATGGATAGAAGGACGTACTTCCTGGCTTCGTCCTGCGATTCCATATGTATGCCTCTCTCGGCAAGTGTCACCTTCATCGGGATGTCCATGGGGACGCAACACGCGAAAAAGGCCCTGGAAAAAATCGGCGTTGAGATGAACGTCCACCGGATAAAGAACTATAAAAGTGCAGCCGAGATGGTCACCCGGACCGATATGTCCCCCGAATCGAGAGAAAACAAAGAGTGGCTGCTGGATGAACGGTGGGAAGTCTTTGCCCGGGCACTCGAAGAAGATCGCCGTTTATCTGAGGAGACCATCATCGGTCTCATGAAGCATGCCGTGTTTACCGCCCAAGAGGCCAGGAAAAGCCGGCTTATTGATCACCTTCTCTACTGGGATGAGCTGGAAGACATGCTCAAACGGGAAGGGGACAAACAGCTTCCTCTGGTCTCCTTGGCGCGGTATTCCCAGGAAAATCCCCGAAAGCTCGGCCTCGGGGGTGAGAAAAAAGTTGCTGTGATTCACGCCCAGGGTACGATCGGGGGGAGGAGAAGCGGTGTCAATCCTGTTTTGGGTGTGGTGATGGGCCACGAAACAGTTGTGGCTGACCTGCGGCGAGCCCGAAAGAATGACAAAATAGCGGCCGTTGTTTTCCGGGTTGACAGCCGAGGAGGAGAAGCCTTGGCCAGCGACCTGATCGGCCACGAGGTCGAACGGACGGCTCGAGTCAAGCCCGTTGTGGTCAGCATGGTCGATGTGGCGGCCTCAGGAGGATACCATATCTCCTACCGGGCCCGTAAAATCGTGGCCAACCCGATGACCCTGACCGGCTCCATCGGCTCGATAACGATGAAGCCCAATTTGAAGAGGCTGTACGACAAGCTGGGCATAACTTACGATTTTGCCACCAAAGGACCTATGGCGCTCATGTTTTCTGACTATCGAAACTTCAGCCCTGAAGAGAGAGAACGCTTCGAAAAAAATCATTGGGATGGTTTCAACGAATGGCTCAGAGATATAGCTGAACACAGAGGCATGACCTTCGCAGAGGCGGAAAAACTGGCTCACGGCCGTGTTTGGACAGGCCGTCAGGCCAAAGCCAACGGGCTTGTGGATGAACTGGGAGGACTGGATAGGGCGGTCACCATAGCCAAAGGATTAGCCGGGATTCCCGAGGAAGAGCAGGTCTCCCTTTGCCACTATCCCGAGAAAAAAGGATGGTTGAATATGTTTTTCAGCCGAAGCAATGGCCACCGTTCTTTAGTCCGGGGATCCCTTTTTTGGCTCGTCCAGGAGGACCTTATTGCGGCCTCGAAGATGTTTGAGGGAAGAACGTTTTACCTTATGGATACTTTAACTTTGGAATAAAGGAGGTCAATAATGCAAAAAAGGGAAACTTTAAAAGACGGCAGGACAATTCTCATCCGGACATTGACTCTCAAGGATTTGGATAAACTCATGGCATTCTATCGATCCATTCCCGAAAAAGACCGCAGGTATCTCCGTGTGGATGTCTTGGATAGAGATGTTGTTACCCAACGAATCAAGCGGACAAGGACAGGAGAGATTGTCCGGCTCGTGGCGCTGGATGGGGATAGGGTTATTGCTGACGGCACTCTCGAATTTTCTGCCGAAGAATGGAAGAAACACCAGGCTGAATTGAGGGTCAACGTGGTTAGCGACTACAAGCACAAGGGATTGGGCACGATTCTGCTGAGGGAACTCTATTACATAGCTGCAGGGGAAAAGGTGGAAAAGGTCGTGGTGCGATTCATGCGTCCCCAGGCTGCGGCCCGCAACATCTGCCGAAAGCTTGGATTTCATGAGGAGATCGTCATCCCCGATTATGTGAGGGATCAGATGGGCAAAACGCATGACATGGTGATTATGACGGCTAACATGAAGGATTTCTGGAAAGAACTCGAGCACTTCTATTCAAATGCAGACTGGCGCCGCCACAGATAAAGCGCCGGTGGCCAAGCTGTACGTGTGACTAGTTACAAAAACGAATGGCTGTCTCAGCCAAGATGGACGCTGTATCGCAAACGGATTGGATGTCGACCCACTCCTCGTGGGAATGCGCTCCTGCTCCCTTTGGGCCGAATATGACTGTGGCGATGCCTGCATCTCCCAGTATAGCCGAATCCTCCCACCACTGATGCCCCGCGTAGACTGGTTTGCTGCGTAAAACATGCGAGGCTGTTTTGGTCAGGATTTGGACAATCTCCGCCTCGGGTTCTATTTCGTAGCCGTCCCTGTGTATGATCTCTTTAAAGGTGACATCGACGGTGCTGTCCTCTTTTCTAACCCTATCCAGGACACTCTCCATCTCCTTCATCACGTCTTCATGAGTTTCGTCCGGCAGAGTGCGCCTTTCCACGGATAGTGTGCACTTATCCGAGTAGATAAAGAGTCCCTGCCCGCCGTGGACCAAAGGAATATGCAGAGAGGGAGGGCCTATGAGCGGATGTTTCGGTCCTTGCAGCAATGCCCGCGAGAGGCGGTCGAGCTCAGTCATGATGCGACCCATGTGCATATTGGCATCTATGCCCTCCTGGAAGAGACTGCCGTGGGTGGCGAAACCCTTAGTTGTGATTTCGAACACGTAAAAACCCCGGTGAGCCAAACCGATCTCGAGCCCTGAGGGTTCTGTGACCACGGCGGCATCTGCCGTATAATTCTTGACTATGTGTTCTGTCCCTAAGCTTCCGTGTTCCTCGTCGGCGACTGCGGTGAAGATGAGGTCTCCTTTGAGCTGAGTTCCGGTGTCGGAAAGTGCTTTGAAAGCGGCGAGCATGGCTGCCAGGCTTCCCTTCATATCCTGCGCGCCGCGGCCGTAGAGCTTTCCGTCTTTGATTTCAGCGGCAAAAGGATTCGTCATCCCCTCCACGCCCACGGTGTCCGTGTGCCCGTTCAGCATCAAATTTCGTCCTCCTCCGCGTCCTTTGTGGACAGCAATAACATTGCATCTCTTCGGTTTCAGTTCCTGAATGCGTGGCTCCAGACCCAGCTCTGTCAGCTCCCTTGCAATATGTTCGGCAATGATAACCTCCCCCGGCGCACCGGGGACCAATTCGGGATTTATGGAGTTGATACGAACCAGGTTTTTGAGAGTTTCCACGGCATATTCGCGGTCAATGGGGATACTCATGCGAATCTCCTGATTGGGGCGATAGTCTGATTGTATCCAAAGAATCGCTTTTTCCAAAGCGCTTTCTGATATTTTTGCTGAAAAACAGTCGGCCGGAAAGTCCTGTTTAAACAGTTCAGATAGGCTAATGCCATGACCGGGCAAACATAAGCGGGTGCATGTGTCCTCTGTTTCTTGCTTTCGGCCAAGGATCTGTTCCCGGTTGGATCTCCGAGCAGTCTTAACATCACCCACGAACAGTGAATGCAGTTTTGCCCATAGAATCGAGGAAAGGAAGTGGGATATTTTTCTTGCAAAGAGAGAGGCAATTCACTATAACTCCAGATATGTTGAGCGGGGTGACTCCATGGCTATGAAACAGACGGCTTTAATCCTGAAGCTTCTTTTAGGGATTGTCTTAGGCATTCTCATCGGCAATTTTTCGGCCAAGTGGGGTTTGCTTTGGACCATGCAAATTGTGGTGTTTGGCGAATCTTTGCTCAAGGACATCATCCAGTTCTTTTTGCCGCTGATCATGATCACTTTTCTCTCGCTCGGCATTGCCGAGCTGGGAAGGAGGGCAGGCCGTCTTCTGAAGTTCACCTTGGGTCTGGCCTACTTCTATACGGTGATCGCCTGCGCTGTGGGTGCTGTTGTTATCATCGTCTTTTTCAAAATGTTCCCATCGATCACAGAGCTTGTGTACCGTTCGGTCCAGGCCCGGGAAATCCCTGTCAACCTCGTGCAACTCAGGATCCCCTTTCCCTTCTCGGAGTCTCTCATCACGTCCATGGTTTTGGGATTTGTTTTAGGGATTGGCCTAACTTGGACCAGGGGAGAGACACTGATGAAAATCCTGCGCGAAGGACGGGATATCGCCTTTGCCATGGTCCAACGGGTGATCATCCCCATCATTCCTTTCTACATCTGCTGTGTGTTTTCTCTCATAGCCTACAGAGGAGATCTGGTGCCCAAGCTTCGTGTTTTTGGCTACATGCTTCTCATTATAGTGGTTTTGCAGTGCCTCTGGTTGCTCTTCCAGTATGGTGTCGCGGGCGTTTACAGCCGGAACAATCCCCTGCCGGTCATCAAGACCATGGTTCCGGCTTATCTGACAGCCTTCGGGACGACATCCAGCGCAGTGGCTCTACCCGTGTCGTTGGAGAGGGGGAAAGCCATCTCCTTCATGAAGGATGACATTGCGGATTTTGTTTTTCCGCTCTGCTCGCAGATCCACATGTCCGGCTCGGGCATGACTATGACTATCATCGCCATCACCATTTCCCTGATCACTTCGCACTCCATACCTCCAACCTACACTCTCGTTCTGTTTATTCTTGTCTTGAGTGTCATCGAGGTGGGGGCTGTCGGTGTGCCCGGGGGTTCAGTCATGGCCGCTTGGCCGGTGTTGACCGGAATACTTGGTTTCGGTGAAGAGGCTCTGGGTCTCATGTTTGCCCTGTTCTTACTCCAAGATTCTTTTGGCACAGCCACCAATATCCTCGGCGATGCCTCCATCGCCATGATCGTCAATAAAAAATTCGGCCAGAGCAGTGACTTCCCGGACTGACTGTTCGATATCGGACGCTATCTGTCAATGACGCGGACAAATTTCCCTCCTTTTTTTGAATAAAAGCAGCTGTCCCCCCTGTATCTCTAATGTTGGCACGCGAATTGCAATTTACGTTGTCGGTTCAAACAATGAGCGAAAAAAATTTGAGAAAGGAGACGAAAATGAAACTCAGAGAACGAGTAGTGATCTTCATGGCTGCAGTTCTCATCACATTGGTCGGGTTCAGCTTGATTTCCTTGCCGGCAGTCGAAATGGTCAAGGTCGGTAAAGAAGCGGGCTACGAAATCATTTCCAACTGGTTGGCCAAAGCAGATGCGGCTCATGATCAGACCAAAATTCGAAAAGCCTAGTCTGCCGAGGTCATTCATGATGAGATCCACCCACAAACAGAGGGATTGGTTGGCATGAACTCCAAAACCGATTCTGTCGGCCAATCCCCAACCCTGCCTTCTCTATCCTTCCTTTAAATCTCTGACCCCTCCTTTTCTTTGTCCTGATAAACGCTGTGAGGTCCTTCCTCCTAAAGCTTGAAATCCTGGAGAGGAAATAGGATCACACAAGTAATTTTGATACTATCAAGTTTAAAATTGGACGTGAAGAATGTAGTCCACGAGTTTGTTGTAGTTGCCCGTGAATTTTTCCACGCGGTCGACAATCATTCTCCGGCCAAAAAGTTTGAGTTCGATCTCTGAGGTGTAGATATAATTCAAAACGGCCTGTGCATGAATTCTGCGCAGAGGCCGCAGGACTTCATAGAGATCCAGGGCTTCCTCCATGAAGACAGCGATATCGCTGGCTGCAAGCCGGACAAAGTGTTCGATTTTCGTCGAGGGGTAGATCAGGTTGCGGGCGATGAAGGCCCTGCGGATGATTCCCTTTGTGGCACTGACTTCTTTCTCGGAGTAGATGTTTGTTTTTTGTGTCGGGATCGGGAGGTATCGGGTCAGTTCATCGAAGACCTCGTTCTTTTTCCATTTGCCGTATATCCAGCCAACATAGGGAACGAGGACCCCACTTTTCAGAAAGGCGATGAGCTTTTCCCTCATTTTCGAGCCGAAAAAGGAATCCTGGTATCTATCTCTCTCCTTTTGGCTGTCCTCATCGAGGAATTGATTGAGTCCAAACATGAAGGAATTGAAGATTAGGCCGATATTGGCCATATCGAAAAAATTAATGGGATCCACATGTGTGCTTCCTAGGTGCTTCCCCTCGCAAACTTTATAAATGTCGTGTTTTTTCCGCAGTGCGCTGCGGCAATACTCCAGAATGTGATTCTGCTCTTTTTTGGGCAGGTTGCGCACTATGAAGAGCAGATCGATATCGTCGTCTTCGAGAGGTATGCCGCGGAGCCAACTTCCCCTCAAGTTGATGGAAACAAATTGATCGCCGTATTCTTTCTGAAAGATCTCGCCCGCTTCCATGAGGGTGTCTTCCAGCTGGGTGAACAGGCCGTTTTTCCTGTAAGGATTTGCCGGGTCATAGTAGGGGAACCGGAAATCGATGCTTGACTGCAGATGAAAACGAAATTTGGCTTCGGTCGTTCTTTTTGGCAGTCTGTAGTTTTTCATGGCTTCGCCCGGATGTTGAAGATTGTAGATGTAACCGCAGAGCTTTGCAACCTCAAATTTCTCTGCCTAAACGCCTCTGGATCACTGATGGAACCAGACTCTGCGTGCGTTACCGATTGATCATGTGGTGGGAATTATTTGAAGGCGGGTGGGCAGGTATGATGGAAGAAAAATTGCCCTTTCGTGCAATTATGTTTTGCAAATCTTACCGAAGAGATGGTAGTGTATGGAGCGAAGATTCCGGCAATTTATGGGTAACATGAACGTCTTTACGGATAGCGTTTTGTTTGCTGAGAGTTTGGTCGATCCGCTTCAGGAATGGAAACCGGTCAAATTTTCTGGTCAGGAGGCAGGCGTGCCAGCGCTGATGGACAGGCTCTTTGCCGAGCAGACCGTTTACCGGAATACTGCAGCTTCTAGCGAAGACTGGACTCATGCCTTCCTCGTCAGCGAGGCACCCTCATCTCAGTTCGATGTGCTCGTCAAATTCACCCAGTCTCACCCGGAGGTGACAGACGGGATTATCTGTTTGGCTGGAACCGGCTATGGTTTTCATGGGCAAAGAAAGCGACACTGGACGGCTTTGGAGGGCAATGTTCATCTGACGGCTCACCTGGCACCGAGGAAAAAAATTGAACGTTTTGGCGTTGGATTTCCTGTTCTAGCCGCGGTTTCCATTGTCGAAACTATCGACTCCATCAGCGGGATGGAGGGCAAAGCGGGTGTTAAATGGGTGAATGATGTTTTCTGCGAAGGGGCAAAAGTTGCCGGGTTTCTTGTCCACACGGCGAGTATCGAAGAGACTGTCGCATCCGTCGTTTTGGGAGTGGGCCTCAACGTGGAAAAAAAGCCGGATCTTCTGGCGGATCCCTATGTTCCCAAAGCAGGTGCGATCCGTGAATTCATTGCAGAGGATACTCCACTCCGGCAAAAAAAAATTCTATCTACGATGCTAGACCGGCTGAGCAGGAATTACCACTTGCTTCTCGAAGGACAGTGGTCGAGGCTCTTCAATGTGTACAGAAAACGGTCGGTGGTGGTTGGCCGGGAGGTTCGAATACTCAGCGACCCGGAGGACGGCCAGCAGGAAGAATTGGGCTCGGGCCGGGTGTTTGCCATCGGTGAGAACCTTGAACTATGGCTCGATGGCGTCGAAAAACCCATCAAAAAAGGAAGGCTGATCTTCTGTGACTAAACTTTCTTGACAGCCGAGATTCGGCGTTTTATACTACCAGTCATTATCAATGGAACGGTCCCGAGTTTGGTCGATGCAATAAAGGTTATGGCCTTATGATCTCAATGCCTGCCATAGGGGTATCTGACCGTATCTTTAGGAGGCTCATCCTTGCAATCTGCTGAATTGGTGGTTATTTGTGGAGCGGCCTTTTTAATTGTCTTCATTATCCTTACGCTCCTGGCTTTGACGATGAAACTCATTATGCTCATTTTTCCTGAAAAGAAAGCGGTTTCCGATGAGGCGGTGATAGCCGCCCTCGCCGCGGCGGTGCAAAACGTCTTTCCCGGAACAAAGCTAACACATGTCGAGGAGAGGAAATGATATTCACTGAGAAAAAGAAAAGAATCCGGGTCATGTTCGTACCCTTTCATGATGGACTTCAGGGTGTTCTCGGCGGAAAAGTCCGGCTCAAAGATATTCTCCCGGCTGTGAAAGTATCTGCGGAAGCTGGTATTGATCATTTTGCCTTTGGCGGCGGGGCCAGCTTTCAGACCTCCTATTTTGACTTGAACGAGGATCCCTTTGAAAATATGACAACCGCGCGCGAGACTGTGGGTCCGGATGTCAACTTGCAGATTCTTACCCGGTCGGTCTGCGGGGTCACCCTGACGCCGCAATCGATAGAAAGTTTGCAACTTCAAGCCGAACTGCTGAAGAAAAATGGCGCTAGCTGGAGTCGGAGTTTCGATTACATGAACGATGTGCGAAATTTGATCCACACGGCTGAGCCCATTGTCAAAGCCGGAATGCACCTTCAGGTTTGTATCACTCTGATGGGGCTGCCATTCCGTTTGGATAAGGTCCATACGGCCGACTTCTACATCGATATCGGTAAACGGCTTTTGGACAGCGGCCTTCCTATAGACAGCATCTGCCTCAGGGATGCCAGCGGGACGACCGATCCAAAGACCCTGTATGATACAGCTGTCGGACTCAAGAAAATCATGCCGCCGGAGATGCTGTTGTGGCAAAACACTCATGACACAGCCAGCACGGCCGTAGCCTGCTACATGGCTGGCATTGCCGGTGGTGTTGATGGAATCGATTGTTCTGTCCAGCCCTTGGCTGGTGGAGCTGCGCAACCCGATGTGCGTTCCATGGCGTATGCCCTTAAAGGAACGGGATACTCTCTGAACGTTGATCATACGAAGATGCCCATGATCGAAGAAGCGCTGGGCCAAATCAGGAGTGATTATGCTTTTCATCCGGCAGCCACGACCCCCGATGCCCGCATTCTTAGTTTCCCCTTGGCAGGCGATGCGATTGGCGCCATTGTCCGAATGATGGAGAAAGAGGGGATTCTCGACAGGTGCGGGGACATTCTGGCTGAATTTCCGGTTGTGGTGGAGGCTGGAGGGGCTTGGACGAGCGATACCCCTGGCAGCCAGCAATACTGGCTGCAGGCCCTCAACAATGCGCTCGACGGTCGCTGGAAAAAGATCGACGCCGGATTTGGGAGGGCTATCCTTGGCTATTTCGGCAAAAGCCCCTTGCCTCCTGATCCTGAAGTCATCAAGCTGGCTTCAGAACAGCTGGATCTGCCCCCCTGTCAGGGAGATCCGCTGGATGCCGCTCCTAAAAATATCGAGCCGGCCAGAAAAGCGCTGGAAGAAAGGAATCTGCCCGTTTCTGAGAAGAATGTTTTTCTGGTTCTGGCGGCCATGGAGCCGGGAAAAACAATCGACCTTAACGAGGGAATTCTCTTTTTGACTGGAAGGTCTAAAATAGACATTCCCTGGAAAAGAATCGATAAACCCGAAGTAGCAGCGGCGCCCTCTCCGCCAACGCATGCGGGTCCCGTGACGATGGAATGTACGGTTAAAGAAAATAATGTGTCCAGAGTCTTCACGGTCACTGTGGAGCCGGTATCCATGCAAGGCGCGCCTCCAGCCGAACCGGTTGCTCCTGTGTCTGCCCCTGTCCCTGCCGTTGAAAAGATGGGTGTCGACGTTCGATCTACTTTTGCCGGCGCAGTCGAATTGACGGATATACTTGTGAGTATCGGGGATACGGTCAGGAAAGGAGAAATAATAGCCAAAGTGGAGGCCATGAAAGCCCAACACGATATTGTCGCACCCTGTGACGGGAAGGTCACCGCGATTCATGTCAATATAGGGGATGAAATCGATCAGACAAAGCCCATCATGACAATCTCCTGAAAGATCGTCCTATGGAAACCGCGTTAAAACTTTTGCAGTCTTCAGGATTCGCCAACCTGAGCTGGGGAAACTTGGTCATGTTTGCTGTCGGCGGCATTCTGATCTACCTGGCCATCACCAAAAAGTATGAACCTCTCCTTTTGATCCCCATCGGGTTTGGAACCGTCCTGGCCAATCTCCCTTTAGCACGGATGGGATCTTACGGTGAGGGAATCATCGCATTGATCTACAACCAAGGGATCAAGACTGAATTGCTCCCGCCCATTATTTTCCTGGGCGTGGGTGTCTTGACGGATTTCCGGCCGCTTTTGGGAAGACCCATAACCTTTCTTCTGGGTGCGGCCGCACAATTGGGTATTTTTGCCGCTGCTTTGGGTGCCGCGTATCTTTTGGGTTTTGACTTTAAAGAAGCGGCCTCCATCGGCATTATCGGCGGTGCGGATGGTCCGACGTCCATCTTTCTTGCCAGCCAGCTTGCCCCACACTTGTTGGGTCCGATTGCTGTATCCGCGTACAGCTATATGTCATTGGTCCCCATCATACAACCGCCGATCATGAGAGCCTTGACGACCAGAAAAGAGCGTGAAATCGACATGCCTCAGGTTATTCCCGTTTCCAAAACAGCCGTCATATTCTTTCCGATCGTGACTGGTATCGCGGCGTCCTTGGCCATACCGTCCAGCGCACCTCTTATCGGTATGCTGATGTTTGGAAACTTGTTGCGGGAGTGCGGCGTAACCGAACGCCTGCGCAAGACAGCCGGGGGAGCTTTGATCGACATTGTCACGATCTTTCTCGGGATTGCGGTGGGGGCCACCATGGATGCCGAACATTTTCTGAGCGTCAGGACAATCTTTATTCTGTTTTTGGGTGCCATCGCTTTCTCGTTTTCAACAGCAGGTGGTGTCGTTTTTGCCAAAATGTTGAACCTGTTCCTGTCCAGGGAGAAGAAAATCAATCCCTGTATTGGTGCAGCTGGTGTCTCGGCGGTTCCCATGGCGGCACGAGTCGTTCAACAGTTTGTCTCGGGTGAAACAAAGGGTCAGGTCAATCCATTGATGCCGGCTATGGGACCGAATGTCGCAGGTGTCATCGGATCAGCCATAGCTGCGGGGGTTTTTCTCACGCTTTTAATGTAGGTCAAACAAGTTTGAAGGGAAGTAATTTAAGGTACTCAACAATCACAATAAAATATTACTTTTAAATTCCACATGAGGAGATATTGAGAATGGCCATAACAAAAGAAGAGTCATTGGACTATCATTCCAGGGGAAGAAGAGGGAAGATAGAAGTCTGCTCCACTAAGCCCTGTGTTACGCAAAGAGACCTGTCCTTGGCATATACGCCGGGAGTTGCCGAGCCGTGTCGGGAGATCGAAAAGTCTCCTGAGTCAGTCTATACCTATACGGCCAAGGGGAATTTGGTAGCCGTGATCTCAAACGGCACAGCCGTGCTCGGATTGGGAAACATTGGTGCCCTAGCCGGGAAACCAGTTATGGAAGGAAAAGGGGTTCTGTTCAAGAGGTTTGCGGACATCGATGTGTTCGATATTGAAGTCGACTCTGAAGATCCTGATGAAGTGATCAAGCTGGTGAAACTCCTGGAGCCCACTTTTGGCGGTATTAACTTGGAAGATATCAAAGCTCCTGAATGTTTCAAAATAGAGGAGACCTTGATAAAGGAAATGAATATCCCTGTGTTTCATGATGACCAGCATGGAACCGCCATCATCTCAGGAGCTGGTCTGCTCAATGCTATCGAGCTGCAAAAAAAACAAATCGACCAGGTTAGAATTGTGATCAATGGTGCCGGAGCATCCGGGATCGCCGTTGCCAATCTGTATATCGAATTGGGAGTCAAACGGGAAAACATCACCATGTGCGATTCTCGGGGCGTGATTTACAAGGGAAGAGAAAAGGGCATGAATCCGTATAAGGAAAAATATGCCAAAGAAACCAAGCTGAGAACTCTCGGCGATGCGATGAAGGACGCGGATGTGTTTATGGGGGTTTCTGTGGCCAATGTTGTGAGCAAAGACATGGTGGCATCCATGAACGAACGTCCGATCGTCTTTGCTATGGCGAATCCGGATCCGGAAATCACCTATGAAGATGCAATCAGTGTGAGAAAAGATCTTATCATGGCGACCGGAAGGTCGGACTATCCCAACCAAGTCAATAATGTACTCGGATTTCCCTTTATTTTCAGGGGAGCACTCGATGTGAGGGCCACGGCCATCAATATGAAAATGAAAATAGCGGCCTCTCATGCTTTGGCTGATTTAGCCAAAGAAGATGTCCCTGATTCAGTGATTCAAGCCTATGGGAATCAGAAAATCATGTTTGGACCGGACTACATCATTCCTAAGCCATTTGATCCGCGCGTGCTCATCTGGGAGGCTTCGGCTGTGGCCCAAGCCGCAATGGTGACCGGAGTCGCCGGAGTAACAATCGATATCGAGGAGTACAAGCAGCAGCTCGAAGCTCGTTTGGGTAAGCAGAAAGAGGTGATGAGGATTTTCATCAATAAAGCCAGGGCCCATCCCAAACGCATTGTCTTTCCTGAAGGCACTGAGGAAAAAATACTCCGGGCCTGTCAAATTATAATTGATGAAGGTATGGCCAAACCCATCCTTTTGGGCAGCAAAGAAAAGATTGCCCGAAAAGTGGAAGAGCTCAATCTCAATGTTCTTGATCATGCGGAAGTTATTGAGCCCGAAAAATATGCCAAGTTTAATGAGTATGTGGATGAATTGTTCAATATGCGGCAGAGGAAGGGTGTGACAAGGGTGGAAGCGAAAAAAATCTTAAAAACGCCCAACTACTTCGGATCCTTGATGGTTCACATGGGAGATGCGGACTGTCTGGTTTCCGGCCTGAACATGCATTATCCGGAGACGATAAGACCCGCTTTACAGATTGTCAAAATAAAGCCCGAATTGAATATGGTTTCCGGTCTTTATATGATGATTTTTAAGAATGACATCATGTTCTTTGCTGATGCGACCGTCAATATCGAACCTAACGCTGAGGAATTGGCAGAGATCGCTCTGGATACCGCAGAGACTGTTCGGCGATTCGGTGAGGAGCCTAAAGTCGCCATGCTCTCCTTCTCTAATTTTGGCAGCACCCGTCATCCCTTGGCCGAAAAAGTGAAGAAAGCCGTGGAAATCGTCAAAGCAAAGATGCCGGAGTTAATCGTTGATGGAGAAATGCAGGCTGATACAGCCGTCGTTCCCGAGATCTTAAGCCAAACCTATCCCTTTAGTAAGCTCAAAGAAAAGGCGAACGTGTTGATTTTTCCGGATCTGCAGTCGGGGAATATAGCCTATAAGTTAATGGAAAGATTGGGCGGAGCCAAAGCGGTTGGCCCCATCCTCATGGGAATGAACAAACCGGTTCATGTGCTGCAAAGGGGCGCATCGGTTGACGATATTGTCAATTTGGCTGCCATAGCGGTGGTCGATTCTCAGAATCATTGAGCGTGTTGTTCCGGAGAGAAAAAAACAAGAGAAAAAGAACCAAAATCAGGAAGTCTTTAGGGATTTCTCACTGCTTCTTCATGAACTTGAGGTTCTTGACACGACCCGCATCCAGACTGAATCCCGCAACTCGGCCTTCAGCGTTTCGCTCGAATTGGCCTGTGAACATGGACCCGGCAAAGACATCCTTCTCCGTGACATTCAGCTCGAATTTGTCCTTTTTCCCGATCTGGGCGTACAGTTTGCCCTGATCCAGAAAGAGCTTGTACGTGACACGCAGCTCAGCACAATGGTACTCTCCCTCATAGTCTTTCATCTGTTCCGGAGTCAGCGCTGGTGCCTTGATCTTTTTTCCTTTTATGTCTCGCTCCCCCTGGTGAAGGATCATTTCCTTCACCTTCCCCGAATCGTCCTTAACAAAAGTCACTTCAGCCTCCACCATTTCCAAGTAATACCGTGTTTCTGACAGAGGCTGAAGTTCCAATTTGGGCTGGCCCTCAACATGAATCCAGAGACGATTGTTTTCCTTGAGTATTTCGAACATGAGGCCGATTTCCAGCTGGTACTTTCCTTCGTAGAGATCGAAGACCTTGGGGTCGACGGAAAAGGGTTTTTCCCTTGGAGTTTTGCCTCCGGCTTTTTCTTTCTTGGGCTGGAGAGAGTCGGCAAGATAGATATCGATAACCTTGTTGGCCAGAGCAGAGGGGTTGACCGTGCCCAGGTTGCTCAAGACAGCTACGGAGAATTTGTACTCGGGAATGCGGATGAGCTGAGCCCGGAAGCCGCCCCATGCCCCCCCGTGGCTGACGGTCTTCACGCCTCTGTATTCGCCATGCCCCAGGCCAAAAGCATAATCCAGCTCCTTTCCGTTGTTCAAGACGCCACGCGTATGGATGAGGTCCAGGAATTCTTGGCCGCCGACCTTGGGGTCGTAAAAATTTTGATCCCAGAGAAAGAGGTCTTCGACGGTTGTCAGGACCTGTCCGTCACCCCCCATGGCAAAGTTGATATAGTGGTCGATGGCAAATCCGCCCCTGTCATTCTTGGAATAGCCGGTAGCCCGGTTCTTGATGACCGCAGTCCTGTCTTCGTAGATGCGAGTGCTGTTCATGCCGAGCGGTTCGAAGATATGTTTTTTGGCATACTCCCCCAATGTCAACCCGCTGACACGCTCGACGATAACCGCCAGCAGTATATATCCGGAATTGCTGTAGAGGTGCTCATCTCCGGGTGTGAAGTTCAAGTTTTTTTGCTGGGCGCACATATCCACTATATCCTGCATGGTGTAGACATTGTGATCTTCCATGCCCGCCAATCCCCACAATGTCCCATAGTCCCGCACACCGCTGGTGTGATGAATAAGGTGCCGGATAGTGATGGGCCGGTCGTATTCGGGGAGCTCAGGGATATAGGTGCGGATTTCATCATCCAGGGAAAGCTTTCCCTCCAAGGCAAGGAGTGCAATGGCTCCGGCTGTGAACTGTTTGGACGTTGATCCGATGTCAAACACCGTTTGAGGGGTTATGGGAATGTTGTGATCGAGGTTAGCTGCGCCATATCCTTTTTTGTAGACGATCCGGCCATCCTTGATGACGGCAAGGGCACACCCCGGCGAGTCCGGTTTGTCCCATTCGGCGAATACTGTGTCAACTTTTTCCTGGTGGGAATCCTGGGCTGTCAGGCTTGGGACCGCAAGTCCTGTGCTCGCGGTTCCTAAGATAAAAATCAGACCTATGATCAGTGTAGTCGAGGCATGCCTCATGTTATCCTCCATTCTCGAATTCATTCAATTTATGTTACGAAGAAAAGTACTGGATTGTTGCTTTTTTTTTATTCAAAAACGGCTTGCAACGAAAGGACGCAGGCAACACATCGACGTGAAAGAATGTCCCATCTGTTGATGTTCGAGCAGCGTCATCACAAAGTCAGTCGATCACGATTTCATTAGCCTCAGGATTTCCGTCGCGAATACGCACGCTCCTTCTCAATCCGTGGCGAATGAGACTCTCTTATTGTAATTTTTTTCATAGAAAAGTAAATGCCTTGCTCTGTGGAAAACAGAGGTCAACGATGCCCCTGAAGATGCTTCAAAGGAAGGGAAGTGTTTGATTGTTGACTAAGGCCTGTTCCTGTGATAAAAGAAAAACTCGACACCATTTCAGTGGTTATTGGCGCATATCCATTCTTTTTGTCACAACATCAGGCAAAGGTTGGCCGTGTGTTGGAATGTTGACAGATTGCCGTGGACACAATGCTTATACCGGTATTGTTTTGACATAGAGAGTGCGGCCGGAACAAAGCCAATCTCCACACCGAATGGGCTGATATCGATCTGTCTGAAAAAGAGGCTCTGAAGGCCTTGGATACGGCCGCGGCAGAGGTCGAAAAACGACAGAAGGCCGGGGCCTGATTGAAGTTCGATAATTATACTGTAAAGAGGGAGATAACCATGTCGCAAATGGATACCATTGTAACGCTCTTGGGTGATGAAGCCGAAGACCTGTTGTCCTTCAGCACTCCGAAAATCGATAAGCGGCGTCTGCATATTCCCGGACCAGACTGGGTGGACCGTGTTTTTGGACAATCAGACCGTCCGACACCGGTCCTTCGCAGCCTCCAGGCTCTCCTTTCGAGCGGACGTCTCGCCGGGACGGGCTACATATCGATACTGCCTGTAGATCAGGGAATCGAACACTCTGCCGGGGCTTCCTTTGCGCCGAATCCCGACTATTTCGATGCCGGAAATATCGTTGAGCTGGCCATTGAAGGAGGATGCAACGGGGTCGCTTCATCGCTCGGTGTGCTGGGAATTGTTGCCAGGAAGTATGCCCACAAAATTCCCTTCATCCTCAAGATCAATCATAACGAGTTGTTGTCTTTGCCGAACACTTACGATCAAATACTTTTTGCCAGAGTCGAACAGGCTCATGATATGGGGGCGGTGGCCGTAGGGGCGACAATTTATTTCGGATCTGCAGAGAGCGGCCGTCAGATACAGGAGGTGAGTCAGGCCTTTGAGATGGCTCATGGGTTTGGCCTGGCGACTATACTCTGGGCCTATTTGAGAAACCCATCCTTTGTCGTGGATGGAAAAGACCATCACACCAGTGCTGACCTGACGGGTCAGGCCGATCATTTGGCCGCTACGCTCCAGGCCGATATCATCAAACAGAAACTACCCACCCATACAGGAGGATACTTGGATTTGAATCGCGATGGAGCCTACGGAAAGTATGACGACAAGATGTATACTGAGCTTTGCGGCGATCATCCGATCGATTTAACGCGCTATCAAGTGGCGAACCAGTATATGGGCCGAATCGGCCTCATTAATTCCGGCGGCCCATCAGGCAAAGATGACATCGCCCAGGCTGTCAAGACGGCTGTGATCAACAAAAGGGCCGGAGGAATGGGTCTTATCAGCGGAAGGAAAGCCTTTCAAAAACCTCTGCGGGATGGGATCGCTTTGTTGCACGCCATTCAGGATGTCTACCTGGAACGCGGTGTCACCGTCGCCTGATTTTGCGGCTTTTATCCGGAGACAATGATGACCACAAACGATTTGAACCTGAGCATCGACACTTTGGGTGAGTGCCGGATTCCTTCGCCAATGACAGGGATTCGGTTTGTCACGGAGGAGGAGAGCGTTCTCTTTCACTCCAACCTTTTGGATATCCGGGCGATCCAGAAAGAGGGAGAGGACCCTCCCCAATTCGAGATGGCCGGGCCGAGAGAAAAAATTTACTTTGATCCCTCCAAACTCAAGTGCGGTATCGTAACCTGCGGCGGCCTCTGTCCGGGCTTGAACGATGTCATCCGGGCCATCGTCATGAGCCTGTTCTACCACTATGGCGTGAAAAGCGTTTTCGGCTTTCGCTTTGGCTATGAAGGCTTGGCTTACCAGCACGGTCATGTACCTCTCGAGTTGAACCCCGATGTTGTCGACGATATTCACAAATGGGGAGGATCTATTCTGGGCACATCCCGCGGGCCGCAGAACGTGGCGGAAATGGTCGACACGTTGGAAAGAATGAATGTGAGGATCCTGTTTGCCATCGGAGGAGACGGCACGTTGCGAGGAGCAAAGGCCATGGCCGAGGAGATCAAGAAACGGGAGGCAAACATCGCAGTGATCGGGATTCCCAAAACCATCGACAACGATATCTCTTATGTGGAGCAATCCTTTGGCTTTGACACGGCTGTTGGCGAGTCACGCACGGCGATCTTTTCCGCGCATACGGAAGCACTGGGAGTGCAGAACGGCATCGGGCTGGTCAAGTTGATGGGACGGTATTCGGGATTTCTTGCCGCCTATGCCTCTCTGGCCAACAACGATGTCAATTTCTGTCTTGTGCCTGAAGTCCGCTTTAGCCTCGATATTTTTCTCGAGGCCCTGCGACAAAGGCTGGAGGCCCGGGCTCATGCGGTTATCGTGGTGGGCGAGGGAGCCGGGCAGGATCTCTTGCCGAAGACTGCAGAGAATGACGCTTCAGGCAATCTTCTCCTTGGAGATATAGGTGTTTTTCTAAGGGACAAAATCAAAGATCATTTCGCGCGGATCGGGATAAAGGCAGTCTTGAAGTACATCGACCCCAGCTATACCATCCGGAGTGTGCCCGCCAATCCCAGAGACTCGGCGTACTGTCTGCTTCTCGGCCATCATGCGGCGCATGCGGGCATGACCGGCCGGACAAATATGCTTGTCGGGTACTGGAAGCACCGCTACACCCATATTCCCCTGGCTGTGGCTGTGTCCCGGCGCAAACAGATCGATCCGGATGACAGGTTGTGGAGCAATGTTCTCTCGTGCACGGGACAGCCGAGGACTTTGGTCTAGGGAAATAGTGGTCCTGAACGCGAACCAGCCTCCGCTGGCTCAGACGGCAACGACCGCCCGATCAAACGTTATGGAGGTTTTGCATCTATGAAAGAAAATAGCCTGCGCAAGGATGCGGAATCCATTTTCAGGGCAGCTGTTCTGGCTGCGGACGCTGTGCAGTCTGTAGAAAGGCAACTTGTCCGGCACAACACTCGGCTTGAGTTGGCGGGCCAGACTTATGAGCTTTCGGGATTTGCGAACGTCTATGTGATCGGTGCGGGAAAGGCTTCCGCGGCCATGGCTCTCGCTGTGGAGGGCGAACTCGGTGACTTCCTGACAGGCGGCTTGATCAACGTGAAATATGACCACGCGCGCCCCTTAAAAACAATTCGCTGTAACGAGTGTGGACATCCTGTTCCCGATGAAGCAGGATTAAGGGGAAGCGAACAGATCGTCGAACTCCTGACGCAAACAGGGGATAGTGACCTGGTGATCTGTCTGCTTTCGGGAGGGGGATCCGCTCTTCTCCCTTATCCGGCAGAGGGACTGACCCTCGCGGACAAACAAAAACTCACCCAGGAACTGCTGCGCTGCGGAGCGGTCATTCAGGAGATAAATGCATTGCGCAAGCATGTCTCCAGGGTAAAGGGAGGTCGTCTGGCCCGTTTGGCCTACCCGTCTCCTCTGATCACGCTGATTATTTCCGATGTGATCGGCGATGATTTGGACAGTATCGCCTCTGGCCCCACAGTCCCCGACAGGAGCACTTTCAGCGACTGTCTGGAAATCGTGGATCGCTATGCGATACGGAATGCCCTTCCCGTTGCTGTTCTCAGGCACCTGGAAAAAGGTGCACGCGGTGAAATTGATGAAACGCCCAAAGAGAATGATCCCATTTTTCTGCGAACCCAGAATGTGATCGTCGCCAGAAACCGGGTGGTTTTGGAAGAGGCGGCCAAAAAAGCGGAGGAATCGGGATACAACAGTTTGATTCTATCCTCCAGCGTGAAAGGCGAAACAAAAGAGGTCGCCAAAGTGCATGCCGCCATAGCCAGGGAAATTGCCGAAACGGACAATCCAGTCCCTCGCCCGGCCTGTGTTATATCAGGAGGAGAGACAACGGTCACCATTCAGGGACAAGGTCTGGGCGGCAGAAACCAGGAATTCGTGCTCTCCGCCGTCATGGAGATCGATGGACTCGAGGATGTGGTCGTCCTCAGCGGCGGCACTGACGGCACAGACGGTCCGACCGAAGCGGCTGGAGCTGTGGGTGATGGCATGAGTGCCGGCCGAGCTCGGGAATTGGGCCTGGCGGCACGGCGCCACTTGGACGACAATGATTCCTATCACTTCTTCGAATCACTGGGAGACCTGCTCATAACAGGCCCCACCTACACCAACGTCATGGACCTGCGATTGATCCTGGTGGCTTGACGCTTGTTTTTCCCTTCCCTCCTGGACGAGGCCAAACTCTTTTTTTTTCATGGATGGACTTCGAGAAACAAAGAGACTGCATACGGTATAGACACGGAGAAAAGACGAATTTGAAGGACACCTCTTCAGGCAAGGGGGATGTTTCTTTTCCTTACTCTGCAGCCATCCACGCGATGCTTTTTTTTACGATGCGGTCGTAGATCAGCTTATGGTCAAGCCCGCTTGATCTAGGCGTTTTAAAGGAGTGGTCCCCGCCCTCGATTATTTCGAGTTCCCAGGGGGCGGCGATGTCACTCAGGACAGACCTGAGTCTATCGAGGTCACACAGAGAATCTCTGGTTCCCGCAAAAAAGAGCATCGGGATTGAGATCAAGTAGAGATGGGCATCCCTGAGCCTATCCTTTTTTCCCGGCGGATGAAGGGGATACCCCAGATAGATGAGCCGATCCACGGACAGTCGGCCTTCGGAGGCGAGCTGGGAAGCAATCCGGCCCCCCATAGATTTGCCTGCGGCGACAATTCCTCCCGAGATAAACTCTGTTTTTTCTTGCAAGTATTCGTAAGCCGCCGTCCAGGTTCTTTCCAGCACATTTTGTCTGTCCGGGGCCTTTTTCCCTTTTTCTTTGTAGGGAAAATTGAAGCGAAGTGACGGATGGCCGGCGCGGGCCAGGCCATCGGCAAAGGCCACAATGAGGGGATTTGTCATGTCGTTTCCGGCTCCGTGGGCAACGATGACAGCCGGCCTGTCCTCACCCAAATTCTCTGGAATCGTGAGAATGCCCGAAACGGTTTCTCCGGGTTCCGCAGGAATTTGGATCCGTGTCTTCGTCACGATGTCTGTCCCTCCTCTCCATGGAAATCGTCCGCTATTGTACACCAAAATAACTCTTTAAGGGAATATATCTTAGCTCTGGAAAAGATCTTTGTTGCCGTGTGGGCACAAGAACGAAAGGTCCGTTATTCCCTTCATCACGGTTAAAGAGACAGTTTGCAGACTATAGCCCGGATGGATGGGGATTAGGGCTGGGTTTATCCTGAGTGGAGATGCTTTTTCAGATACCGGGCGGTGTGGGATGCTTGAGATTCGGCAACCATCTCCGGTGTTCCTTCGGCAACGATATATCCCCCTTGACCTCCTCCCTCCGGGCCAAGGTCGATGATGTGGTCGGCGCATTTGATCATGTCCAGATTGTGTTCGATGACGACAACCGTATTGCCCTCTGCGACCAGCTTTTGGAAAGCACGAAGAAGAACGGAGATATCATCGGGATGAAGACCTATGGTGGGTTCGTCAAAGAGATAGAGAATATTCTTGTGCTTTGTGTGGACAAGGTTGTAGGCCAGTTTGATCCTCTGGAGCTCCCCTCCGGACAGTGTAGTTGTGGGTTGTCCCAAGCGCAAATATCCCAATCCCACATCCATAAGCGGCTTCAGCTTTTTTCGAATTTTCGGCGTCTCGGCAAAGAACGCATAGGCTTCAGCGATACTCATGCGGAGGACATCGTCGATGTTTTTTCCTTGGTACTTGATTTCGAGTATTTCGGTCTTGTACCTTCGGCCTTTGCAGGCTTCACAGGTCAGGACCACGTCGGACAGGAACTGCATTTCCACGATTTGTTGGCCGGCGCCTTTGCAGTCCTCACAACGCCCCCCCTCGGTGTTGAATGAAAAAAACCCCGGCGTGTAGCGCATGGTTTTTGCTTCTCTGGTCCGGCTGAAGAGCTGTCGTATCTCATCCATGGCTTTGGTGTACGTGGCGGGAATGGACCTGGGTGATGTGCTCAGGGGAGACTGATCAACCATAATGATTTTGTCTATGTGCTCTCTGCCCTTGATGGTTGCGAACCCCTCTGAGGTTTCTCCCTTCCAGCCCTTGTACAGAACGTCGAAAAGGAGGGTGCTTTTTCCAGAACCCGAGACTCCTGTCACACAGGTGAAGGCCTGGAGGGGAATACGGACATCGCAGTGCTTCAGATTATGTGTGTGGGCATCTGTGATGGTGATGAAATTTCGGGCCTTTCGTCTCGATGATGGGATTGTGATTTCCTTTTCCTTCCGCATGTATTGCGCCGTGAGCGAATCCGAGGATTCCCAAAAATTGTCCTTGGATCCGGCATAGATCACTCGGCCTCCGTTCTCTCCGGCATGGGGGCCCAAATCGATGATGTGCTCGGCAGCGCTTATGATTTCGGGATCGTGCTCGACGACAAGCACTGTGTTGCCGATCCCCTTCAAGGACTTCAGGATTTCGATCAATCGATGATTGTCACGGGCGTGCAGCCCGATGCTTGGCTCATCCAGAACAAAAAGGGTTCCCACGAGAGATGTGCTCAAGGCTGCAGCCAGGTTTATCCTCTGGGCCTCGCCTCCGCTGAGAGTGAATGTCATCCGGTCGAGAGTGATGTAATCCAGACCGACTTCCAGGAGAAACTTCAGGCGGCCCTGAATTTCAGCCAGCAATTTTTCCGCCACTTCCTGCTGGAAAGGGGTCAGTTCGAGTTGAGTCAGGAATTCTTGAGCCTGGCTTACCGTCATGCGCACCACTTCACCTATAGACAGTCCGTTGATTTTGACGCCGAGCGCCTGCTGGTTGAGGCGCATCTTCTGACAGTCGGGACAGGGAATGTATTTTCTGTAGCGGGCTAGAAAGACTCTGACTTGAACTTTGTATTTTTTCCTCTGAAGACGGTCGAAGAATCCCTGTACACCTCGATAACGTCCATCTCCTTCAAAAACGAAGCGCTGTTCCTCTTCGGTCAGGTTCTCGAAGGGCACATCTGTCGGGATATTCCTTTTATCCGCTTCTTCCAGCAGCCGTCGCATCCGGCGGCGGGACACGGGCTTTGTCCAGGGTTCCACGGCTCCCTCGGCAAGAGATTTTGTCTTATCAGGAATTATCTTGTCTTCGTCCAGAACAGCCAGGTCGCCGAAGCCATGGCAGGTCGGGCAGGCCCCCTGAGGACTATTGAAGGAGAAGAGATTGGGATAGGGATCCTCGAAGATGAGTTCGCATTTTTTACACTCCAACTTGTCGGAAAAGAGATAGACACCTTTCCCTTCGGTTAGAACTTTGGCCTTTCCCCCCCCCTTGATCATGGCCATCTCCAGAGAATCGGCGAGCCTGTCCCGCTCATCGGGGTGTAAGGACATTTTGTCGGCGAGCACATCGAGTTGTCCGATGTTGAGATCTGCCTTGTCGAGGTCGAGGATGCGGCCTTCCTGGACCACTCGGGAAAATCCATCTCTTTGGAGTGAATCCAGCCCCTTTTCCTCTGGCCAGGAAAAGGTGATCCACACCTTTGTGCCCGGAGAGAGCCGGTACAGAGTCTCGATCATGGCGTCGATAGTATCCCTTTGGACCGGCTGCCCGCATTTCTGGCAGTGGACAATTCCGATTCGCGCATAAAGAACACGCAAAAAATCGTAGATTTCCGTCACCGTCGCAACCGTGGATCGTGGATTCTTGGTGACGGCCTTTTGTTGAATGGCTATGGCAGGAGTGATGCCGTCGATGATTTCGGCGTCGGGCTTTTCCATACGTTCCAAAAACTGACGCGCATAGGCGGAGAGCGACTCGATGTAGCGGCGTTGACCTTCGGCATACAGGGTATCAAAGGCCAGTGATGATTTGCCAGATCCCGAGACTCCTGTCACGATGATGAGTTTGTTCAGGGGGATATCCAGGTCAATTCCCTTCAAGTTGTGAACCCGGACTCCTCTGAGGGTGATCTGGTCGGCGGGTAAGGACATTCCTATTGTGTCTGCTGGCGATCGGAGCCTGCCCACTCCATGATTTTTTCTTTGAGTTTTTCCGGTTCGATGGGGCGGGTCAAGAAGTCGTTCATGCCAGCTTCGATGCACTTGTCGCGTCCCTCTGTGAAGGCCACCGCCGTAAGGGCGATGATCGGCAGATCACTGCCGCTTTTGCGGATATTTTTCGTCGCCTCGATCCCGCCCATGACGGGCATCTGGAGATCCATAAGACACATGTCGTATTCTCGGGTGACGGCCTTTTGGACAGCCTCTTTGCCGTTGACGGCCAAATCCATCTCACAGCCCAGCTTTTTGAGCAGAATTTTGATGAGCTTCTGGTTGACCGGATTATCCTCAGCCACGAGAATTCTTATCTTTTTCCCGGATAATTCCTCGGCCATATGCGTGGTGACGATCTGGCCCTCTTCGCGGCTGTCGCCCATGACCGTCCGCAAAACGTTGATGAAGTTTCTCTGGGTGACGGGCTTGGTCATATAGGCATCAAATCCAGAGGCCTTTGCCTCCCGGGCTGATCCCGGCCGAGCATCGGAGGAAATGGCCAGAAGCTTTACCGATCTGAGTTTGATGTTGTCCTTGACCAGACGGGCGAACTCATAGCCATCCATCTTCGGCATCATGATATCGGAGAGGATCACATCGGGAAGCTCGTCCAGCCTCGAGAGAACCTTCAATCCCTCCACGGCGGAAACCACTTCGTGGGTGATCTTTATGCCGGCATTGGCGCAATAGGACCTCATGAGGGTGCGTGCGTTTTCGTTGTCGTCGACAACAATCGCTTTGAGACCTCTGAGCTCTTCGGCTTCGAGCAGTGATATCTCAGATTGAGCAAGGAAATCGGATTCTTTGAGTTTCAGGGTAAAAATGAATTCACTCCCTTTTCCCTCCTGCGACTCAACCCATATCCGGCCTCCCATTTTTTCCACCAGAGCGTTTGTGATGGCCAGGCCCAGACCGGTGCCGCCGTATTCCCTCGTGGTTGAAGAATCCGCTTGAGTGAACGTCTCGAAAATCACGTTTTTCTTGGCTTCAGGAATGCCGATTCCCGTATCCTTGACCGCAATTTGAACCACTGCCTGCCCCTCATCGATCCCGGATATCCCCTCCTCTTTTTGGGGTTGCGTCACCCTGACGCCAATCTCCCCCTGTTCTGTGAACTTGATGGCGTTGTTCAAGAGGTTGAGCAGGATTTGCCGGATGCGGGTGGGGTCTCCCTTGAAATACAGAGGGACATCTTCGTCGTAGTAATGGTAAAGTTCTATTTTTTGGCCGGTGATCTTGGGCCGGGATATCTTCAACACGTCCTCGACAAGATTCTGAAGGTCGAAGTCAATCTCCTCCAAATCGATCTGCCTGGCCTCGATCTTCGAGAAGTCCAGGATATCGTTTATAAGAGCCAGAAGCAGTTTTCCGCTCTCCTGGATAGTTTCCAGATAATCCTTCTGCATAGGATCGAGTGAGGTGTCTGTCAGGATGTCCGCAAAACCTATCACGGCGTTCAGAGGGGTTCTGATTTCATGGGACATGTTGGCCAGAAATTCACTTTTGGCCTGATTGGCCATTTCCGCTGCTTCCTTGGCCCGCTTGAGTTCTCTTTCTGTTTCTTTACGCTCGGTGATGTCTTTGGCCGCATAGACGATACCAGCGGAAATGCCGCTTTTGTCTGTGATTGCGGATGCCGAAACGCTCATCTCTATGGTGGTGCCGTCCTTTTTTGCCCAAATCATTTCCACATCGTGCAGAAGCCAGTCCGGATGAAGAACCGGCGGAAAGTTCTCCTCATTCGTATCGAAGACCATAGAAATCTTCCGGTCTTTCAGCTCTCTTTCTTTGTAACCCAATAAATCACACAGCGAGCGATTCACCACAGAGATATTGGCCTCTAAATCGGCCACAAGGACTAAATCTCCCATGGTTTCCAGGATTTGTTTGGCCGCAAAAGATGGGCTCAAATCGATCAACTTGAAACGCAGTATTGTCTGTCCAAGGATGAGGGCGCAGATGAAAATGGGGATATAACCGAATGGATAAATGGTTACACCGAGAGTCGGGGCAAAATCAACGGCACCGACGAGTCCGATAAAGACGCCGATGAAGATGCCTTTCAGTCTGCTTCGCTCCCGTTCTGAAGTGCTCTGGGTGAATGACACCCAGAGCAATACGAGGCTGATGAGCATGAAAAGGCCGACATATAGAATGAGAGAAAAGCCGTACGGACCGTACTGGGCAAAATATCCCCATGGAAAAATGCCGACGCCTTCGATCAAATAGGGAAAAAACACAAATCCGGCGCAAAACATCCCTGAGAGGAGAAGGGATGCCCAGGCAAAGGCTTTATACCTCTTGTATTGGCGAATGATGTCCAGAGTAAAGAGCAGAAAGAAGCTGGGGATGAAGGCCACACCAAAGTGCTCGATAATCGCCCAGAAATAGGCATCCTCCTGGTTCGGCGCAGAATAGAGCCATGCCAGTGATCCCAGCCAAACCAGGATGCTGACTGTAACCATGAAAAAAGAAACACTGACTTTGGAAGCTCTATCCTTGATCATCGTAGTGAATCCAAGCACAAACATCAGTATGCCGACGATCAGGGGGGGTACGGTGTGGATGTTAAAGCTGAATATCAGAGCCTCGAGAGATTGCATTGTCTTGTTTTATCCTAATATGTTCCACGTATTATCGGAGATCAAAGCTCCGAAATTTTGCTACAGTATATCATTTTTTCAATGCCAATGAAATTCAAGCTTGACCTCGTATGCATTTCAAAGAGTGGCGGCGATCACGAATGGACTTAGCCGTCATACTTATCCGGTCCATGGTGCCCCTGCTTATAAATTTTCGTCTTTATGGCAAAAAGCGAGTGCTTTACTCAGGGTATTGATTTGATATAATAGGCGCGTTTTACGGACACGGTAATCTCGGCTCGAGGAGGTTTGAATGCAAAAAGGAACGAAATTGGCCTTGATGTTTGCGGCCATTCCCTTTATCATGCTGGTTTTTGCCCTTCCCCTGGTCAACCGGATTGAGCCTGTCATCCTGGGTTTTCCTTTTCTTCTCTTTTGGATCCTTGCCTGGGTGGTGCTGACACCGGGTGTTCTCGGTTTGGCTTATCTCTGTGAGAAAAAATATAACACGCCGGACAAAGGAGAGGACGAGTGAACATCGCGCTGATCATCATCTTCGGCACGATCGCCCTATCCGCCTTTGTGGGGATCTTTGCCGGACGGAAGGTCAAGATGAACCTGGAGAACTGGACAGTGGCCGGCCGCAAATTCGGACTCATCATCATCTGGCTCCTCATGGCCGGAGAGATCTACACGACATTCACCTTTCTTGGAGCCAGCGGTTGGACGTACTCCAAAGGCGCTCCCGCCTATTATATTCTCGTCTACGGTGCGCTGGCCTACACGCTCTCCTTTTTTATCCTGCCCGCCCTGTGGAAGGTGGGCAAACGTCACGGGCTCCACACACAGCCGGATTACTTCATCAAACGCTATGACAGCCGGTCGCTCGGTATCGTCGTGGCTTTGATTGGCGTCTTTTCCATCATTCCCTATCTTCAGCTCCAGCTGGCGGGTTTGGGATTTATCGTGGAGGTGGCCAGCAACGGAGCCATCGCATCCAACATGGCGATATTGATAGGATTTGTCTTGACCTGTGCCTTTGTCTACACCAGCGGACTCAGGGGTGCAGCCTGGGTGGCCATCATCAAGGATGTGATGATGATTCTTGCGGTTGGAGTGGTGGGTATCGGAGTGCCCCTCATTTATTTCGGAAGTTTCGGCAAGATGTTCGATGCCATCATCGCCAAAGCACCTCAACACCTTATTTTTCCAGGGTCCTCGCCGAATATGGATGTGACTTGGGTGATGTCCACGGCTCTCCTGACCGGTTTGGGTTTCTACATGTGGCCTCACGTCTTTGGGTCGGCATTCTCGGCCAAGAGCGACAAGATCATCAAAAGAAATGCCGTCATCATGCCTTTCTACCAAATACCCATCCTGCTAGTCTTCCTGGTCGGGTTCACGGCTTTCCTGGTTTTGCCAGGCTTGGCAAACGGGGATTTGGCTTTTTTAGAGTTGGTGAACAAGACCTATCCCGCCTGGTTTCTGGGTTTTGTCGGGGCGGCAGGTGCTGTTACGGCCATGGTTCCATCGGCTATCCTGGTGCTTTTTGCCTCCACGCTGATTGCTAAGAATGTCTATCAGACCGGGTTCAATCCAGGGGCGAAGGAGGAGACAGTCCTGCGGCTGTCCAGGCTCATGGTCCTGGTCATCATGGCCTTTGCCCTGTTTTTCGTCTTCCTCTTTCCCAACGAATTGGTACCCCTGCTCATTTTGGGGTACGATGGTGTCTGTCAGTTTTTTCCAGGGGTTGTTCTGGGTCTTTTCTGGAAGAGGGTGAGCCGGACAGGGGTGTTCATCGGTCTGATCGCCGGTATTGCCGTGGTTGCCGTTCTTATCCTCAGCGGCAACGATCCCTTCCTGGGAATGAACGCCGGTTTTGTCGGTTTAATCGGCAACAGCCTTATCACCTTGGGCATCAGCCTCGGAGCCAAACCCAAAGAGGGCTAGCCTTGATAGTAGCGAATCTCAGTCCATTTTCGTCGAAGACCCCTCCACCCTCCCCATGCAACTCAAACGAACTGAGATTTGCTATAGATGGGACATCGTCTATTATGCGCTTCAGACAGACAATAATTCGCCCGTGTCAAGTCAGCTCTTCATGCGGTTCAAGAGGACAAGGATTCGCCTTAAATTGCGGCTTCCGGACGAGAAAGCACTCCCGCTTCGGCTTTCAAACGATTTCTCCATCACACATTTTGATCATTCAATGACGCAGTCTGGAAAGAGCGCCAAAAAATTAGTAACAAACCGGTGATGGCGAAAGTGATAAAATAACAAGGAGGATTTGAATGAGTGACGAATTAAAAAAAGATGTGGATCGAATAACGGATCAGATTGTCGAATGGCGGCGGGATTTTCACAGGCATCCCGAGGTAGCCTACCAGGAGGGAAGGACATCGTCTGTCATCAAAGAATTTTTAGAGAGCTTGGACATCCCTGTCACGGTCACCGCCAAGACAGGCCTGAGGGGAATTTTGGAGGGCAAGTCCGGGGGGAAGACTGTCGCTCTCCGGGCCGATATGGATGCCCTTCCTTTGAAGGAAGAGGGAGACAAGCCCTACATATCCCAAAATCCTGAAGCTGCCCACTGCTGCGGTCATGATGGGCACATGGCTATTTTGATGGGAGCCGTCCAGGTGCTCGCCGCGCGAAGGGCCCAACTTGAGGGGAATGTGGTTCTTCTGTTCCAGCCTTCTGAGGAGAGAATTCCCGGAGGTGCCAAGCCGATGGTCGAAGAGGGCGCCATGGAGGGCGTGGACGCGGTCTTTGGCCTGCATCTCTGGGCACCGCTCCCTACCGGACAAGTGGGCATCGTCAAGGGCCCGATGATGGCCCAGCCGGATGATTTTACACTGGTTGTTAAGGGTAAAGGCGGGCACGGCTCCATGCCCCAACAGACCGTGGACTCCATTCTGGTGGCTTCCCAAATTGTTGTGAATGTTCAGAGCATTATCAGCCGCAATATCGATCCTCTGAAGCCCGGAGTCGTCTCCTTCGGCACCATCGAAGGCGGGACAATTTTCAACATCATTCCGGCTGAAGTGAAACTGACCGGCACGGTGCGCTCCTTTGACCATGAAGTCAAGTCCCTGGCGAAAAGACGGATACAGGAGATAGCAGAGGGAACCGCCCAGACCTTCGGAGCGACCGTTGAGTTTACTTATCGCGATGGTTATCCTCCGGTTATCAATGATGCGGCCATGGTGGATTTTGTGCTGGATGTGACCAAAAAAACCTTAGGTGAGGAAAGCCTTGTCCCCATCGACCCGGTCATGGGGGGCGAGGATTTTGCCTATTTTCTCCAGGAAGCCCCGGGCGCCTTCCTCTTTCTCGGCGCCGGCGGAGCCGACTCCTACCCGCATCACCACCCGGCCTTTGATATTGATGAGAAAGCCCTCCCGCTCGGCACGCTGCTCATGGTCAACCTGGCTCTGGAGTTTCTGAAAACATAGATGCCTTTCCTTTGAATCCGGAAAAAGCGATGGGAGAGTGTGCTTCACCTCAGTGTCAAGATGGGCTCTGTTCTTGGCAAAAAGCTTTTAGCTTTTTTGAAATTTAGAAGCAGCCTTTCCCAGGGTTTCGTAGAGCAACGGGACGACAATCAACCTGAGAAGTATGGCGAAGAAAAAGCCGCCGA